>OFMM01000055.1_pt1 | contig 94321 bp, 85 predicted proteins | sample 1541811 | NCBI WGS metagenome assembly OFMM01 (sample SAMN04209246, study PRJEB22552) | human gut metagenome | biome: gut; material: feces | host: Homo sapiens | place: USA: Oklahoma
GAGCAGCTGATTTGTAATCAGCAGGTCGGGGGTTCGAGTCCGTCCACCAGCTCCATATTCTGTCGGCAGAGTCCGGCGGAATTTTTATGGGAGAATTCCCGAGTGGCCAAAGGGGGCAGACTGTAAATCTGTTGCTTTCAGCTTCGATGGTTCGAATCCATCTTCTCCCACCAATAACAAGTCCTGCATTTTTATGCAGGACATTTTTTATGCATTAAAAAAAACGCTCTTTAGACAAAATGTGCAGTTTAATGTTGATTCATTTAGGGGAAATTATATGGTAAAAGCGATTATGAACGGTTATGATGAAAACGATATATATTCGCTTTTTCAGGCAAGTTAAGCGCACTGCTGAAAAATTATAATTAGACTTTAGGTTATATTAATATAAATTTCATACCCTAAACATTTCTGGAGGAATGAAAAATGATCAGAGAAGATTTAAGAAACATAGCCATTATAGCCCACGTCGATCACGGTAAAACTACCCTTGTCGACGAAATGCTCAAGCAGGGCGGCGCGTTCAGGGAAAATCAGGTGGTTGCCGAAAGAGTTATGGACAACAATGATATAGAACGTGAAAGAGGAATTACCATTCTCGCAAAAAATACGTCCGTTTGCTATAACGGAACTAAAATCAATATAATAGATACGCCCGGACACGCGGATTTCGGCGGAGAGGTCGAGCGCGTGCTCAGTATGGTAGACGGGGTGCTTCTGCTTGTGGACGCAGCCGAGGGAGCAATGCCTCAGACCAGATTTGTACTGTCTAAGGCTTTAGAAATGAACCATAAGATTATTATCGTAGTCAATAAGATTGATCGTCCCGACGCCCGTCTTGACGAAATCGGCGACGAGGTTCTCGAGCTTCTGCTTGATCTTGACGCAAACGAGGAACAGCTTGAAAGTCCTGTTCTTTTCTGCTCCGGAAGAGCCGGTACGGCGTCGCTGAGCCAGTATGAGGCGGGAACTGACCTCGCTCCTCTGTTCGACACTATTTTAAGCTATATTAATCCGCCTGAGGCAGACGAGGAAGGCCCGTTTCAGATGCTCATTTCATCAATAGATTATAATGAGTATGTGGGAAGAATCGGAATAGGCCGCATACAGAGAGGATCGGTCAGAGTCAATCAGAACGTTTCGGTCTGTAATCATCAGAATTCCGAAAAAAGGATTTCCAACGCAAGGCTTGTTTCTCTGCTTCAGATAGAGGGACTTCAGAGAGTGCCTGCCGAAACGGCAAAAGCGGGCGACATCGTCTGGATCAGCGGTATCGAGGGAATCACCATCGGCGACACAATATGCGCTCCCGATTGCGTGGAGCCTGTTGAATTTACAAAAATAAGCGAGCCTACGGTTGAAATGACTTTTTCCGTAAACGATTCTCCGTTTGCAGGCAGAGAGGGAAAATTTGTGACCTCGCGTCAGCTCCGTGAAAGACTTTTCAAGGAAACTCTAAAGGACGTTTCCCTGCGCGTTGAAGAGACCGAAAACACCGATTCGTTTAAGGTCGCCGGAAGAGGAGAGATGCATCTTTCAATCCTTATTGAAAATATGCGCCGCGAGGGCTATGAGCTTTCGGTTTCAACTCCGAGGGTGCTTTTCAAGGAGGACGAAAACGGCAGGAAGCTGGAGCCGGTCGAAAGACTTGTTATAGACGTACCTGAAGACTGCGTCGGCTCTGTAATGGAAAAAATGGGAACGAGAAAGGCCGAGCTTGTTGAAATGCATCCGCAGGGTTCAAGAATGAAGCTTGAATTTATTATTCCCGCAAGAGGACTTTTCGGATATAAAAGCGAATTTCTGACGGATACTAAGGGAGAAGGAATAATGTCCAGCGTTTTTGACAGCTATCAGCCTTATAAGGGCGAAATTCCCAGAAGAAACACCGGCTCGCTTATTTCCTTTGAAACGGGCGAGGCGGTTACCTACGGCTTGTATAACGCGCAGGAGCGCGGACAGCTTTTTATCGACGCCGGCACTCCGGTTTACGAGGGAATGATAGTGGGGGCGTCTCCTAAAACCGAGGATCTGGTTGTAAATGTCTGCAAGAAAAAGCACCTTACCAATACGCGCGCAAGCGGTTCGGACGACGCTCTCAGACTTGTTCCTCCGAGACGTCTTAGTCTTGAGGACAGTCTGGAATTTTTGGCGGACGACGAGCTGCTGGAGGTTACTCCGGAAAATATCCGTATAAGAAAAAGAATCCTAAGTAATACTCAAAGAGCAAAAAACAGGGCGAAGCAGTAATTTGAAGGAATAAAAGCGCGGATATTTTTAAATCATGATTAAATTTATATGTTATTGATGAAAAAAGTTCGGGCAATATGTTAAAAACCTGAATCGGGTATTGAAAAACGGCAGCTTTTATAGTATAATGATTTTGTGAAAATTTTTATTTGTCTGCGCTTAACAGTACAGACAGTATATAAAACAATTCCATTTCATATGGGAGATAGGAGATAATAATGACAATAAAGCCGGAAATCGCAGATATAAAAGAGTCATTTATAAAAGAGCTTCAGCTCAGGTATAATATTTCACCGGATGAAGCTTCGGATAAACAGATATATCAGGTTTTGTCCTCGATAATAGTTGAATTTCTCAAAAAAAAGCGACAGAAGTTTATAAACAAGGTACATTCGGACGGCAAAAAGCAGGTATACTATCTTTCAATGGAATTTCTTATGGGACGTTCGCTGAAAACAAGTCTTTATAATCTTGAAATTGCCGACGAAGTTGAAAAAATGCTTAAGGAATACGGCGTAAAGCTTGAAAATGTATATGAATACGAGCCTGACGCAGGACTTGGAAACGGCGGACTCGGACGTCTTGCGGCGTGTTATCTTGACGCGCTGGCAACTCAGGCATATCCGGCGATGGGCTATTCTATCTGCTATGAATACGGAATATTCAAGCAGAAGCTTGAAGACGGCTGGCAGACCGAACTTCCTGATAACTGGCTGCCCGGCGGCTCCGTATGGCTTGATCCCCGCCCCGAGCTTTCAATAGACATTCATTTTGAGGGCGAGCTTCAGGAATACTGGGACAATCAGTATCACCATATTTCACATGTCAATTACTCCACGGTTCAGGCTATTCCGTATGATATGTATGTTTCCGGACACGACAGCGAGGGAGTGTCGGTGTTAAGACTCTGGGCCGCTAAGGCTCCGAGCTTTGATATGTCGATGTTCAATCACGGCGACTATGAAAAGGCGTTGGGCCAGAACGCGGCTGCAAACGCCATCTCAAAGGTCCTTTATCCTAATGATAATCACCTTGAGGGCAAGGCTCTGCGTCTGCGTCAGCAGTATTTTCTCTGCGCCTCCTCTGTGGGGGATATTGTAAACAATCATATGTCGGTATACGGCACCTTGGATAATCTTCATGAAAAAACGGCTATTCATATAAACGATACGCATCCGACTCTTGCTATTCCCGAGCTTATGCGCATACTTCTTGACGACTGCGGCTATACATGGGAAAAGGCGTGGCATATCGTTACAAATACCTTTGCGTATACTAACCACACTGTAATGGCTGAAGCCCTTGAAAAATGGGACGTTAATCTTGTCAAGAGAATAATTCCGAGAATTTTCTCCATTATTGTTGAAATAAACAACCGCTACTGCGCCGAGCTTATGGAAAGAAACAACGGAGACAGCGCAAAAACGACAAGAATGTCTATTATCAAGGATAATCAGATTCATATGGCTACGCTCTGCGTTGTGGCGTCGCATAGCATAAACGGAGTTTCAAAGCTTCACTCGGAAATTATCAAGCACGATGTTTTCAACGACGAATATACCGATACTCCGAGAAAATTCAAAAACGTTACCAACGGTATCGCTTACAGAAGATGGCTTTATCAGTCCAATCCGGGACTTACCGCTCTTCTCAGGGAAAAGATCGGAGACAAATTCCTTCATGACGGCAGCGAGCTGAAAAAGCTCTGCGTATTTGAAAACGATAAATCAGTCCTTGAGGACATTATGAAAATAAAGAAGGATAATAAGGAGCGTTTTGCAAAGTATGTAAAGCAAAACAGTAATATCCTTATAGATACCGACAGCATTTTCGACGTTCAGGTAAAGCGTCTGCACGAATACAAGCGTCAGCATCTGAATGTTATGAACATTCTTGCGGATTATGAATTTCTGCTTAACAATCCCGATGCGGATTTTATTCCTAAGACATATATCTTTGCCGCAAAGGCGGCGCCGGGATATTATCTGGCAAAGCAGATCATCAAGCTTATATGGGCGATCTCCGAGGAGATAAGAAAGAATCCAAAGATAAGCAAAAAGCTTTCAGTTTATTTTCTTGAAGATTATAGGGTTACTCTTTCCGAGCTTCTTATGCCGGCAAGCGACATATCCGAACAGATTTCTCTGGCGGGCACAGAGGCTTCGGGTACGGGAAATATGAAGCTTATGCTCAACGGCGCTATTACGCTTGGAACGCTCGACGGCGCTAACATTGAGATAAAGGAGGCTGTCGGGGACGAAAATATAATAATCTTCGGAATGAAAACCGAGGAGGTCAACGATCTCAAGAGATCAGGCTACGATCCCGGCGCATATTATAAATCAAACCCTGTTATAAAAAGCTGTATAGACAGAATGTATCACGGCATAAACGGCTGCAGCTTCAGCGAGGTTGCAAATTCCCTTAAGGACGCGGATCCCTATATGGTTCTTGCGGATTTCGATTCCTACAGAAAGGCTCAGGCTCACTCTTCCGAATGCTATAAGAATTCTGAAAAATGGGCGAAAATGTCATTGAATAACATTGCCGGAGCAGGAATATTCTCCGCTGACAGAGCTGTAACAGAATATGCAAAGGACATCTGGGGACTTTGATAAGCTTATATAGATTTAAAGAAGGGCGCCCGGTTTTTCCGGACGCCCGGTTTTTATAACATTAAAGAGGAGAGGCTCTATGAAAAAGATTTTCGATAGCTGGAACGTTATGTATAAAAAGCCGTTCGGGGCTATAAAAAAGGGCGAGCCGTGCGAATTCAGGATAAGGCTTCCTAAAGACGTTGTTCCTGATTTTCCGCCGGTGCTTGTGCTTTTCAGAAACGGCTTCAAGGAAAGGTTTCTTCAGATGAATCTGGAGTCGGAGGACTCGGCGAATAACGTATATCAGACTACGTTTATTGCAAAATACGCCGGAGTACATTATTATTATTTTTCCTATACGTTAAACGGTACCAGAAATTATATAAAAAAGACTGCGTGTCATGAAAGCAGTATAAATTTCGGCGATTTATATCAGCTTACGGTTTACGACGAATCCTTTGAAACTCCCGAATTTTTAAAGGGCGGTATAATGTATCAGATTTTTCCGGATCGTTTTTATAAAAGCGGAAGGGTTCACGAAAATATTCCTTACGGCAGGGTAATGAGAGATAATTGGGAAGATACTCCCTATTACCGTCCTGACGAAAACGGTCACGTCTGGAATAACGATTATTTCGGCGGAGATCTGGAGGGTATAAGGGAGAAACTGCCTTATCTCAAGGAGCTTGGCGTGACCTGCATATATCTGAATCCTATATTTGAGTCCCATGAAAACCATAGATACAATACGGCTGATTACCGAAAGGTAGATCCGCTTTTAGGCACTAACGAGGATTTTAAAGCTCTTTGCGCAGAGGCGAAAGAATTCGGTATTTCCATTATACTTGACGGAGTTTTTTCCCATACGGGAGCAGACAGCGTTTATTTTAACAAGTTTAACCGTTACGACAGTCTGGGAGCTTATAATTCAAAGAACAGCGAATTTTATCCCTGGTATACCTTTTATGAATATCCTGATAAATATGAGGCGTGGTGGGGGATAGATACCCTGCCGAATGTGCGGGAAAACAACAAGGAATATACGGAGTATATCTGCGGAGACGGCGGCGTGCTGGATTATTGGATTGAAATGGGAGCTGCCGGTTATCGTCTGGACGTTGCCGACGAGCTGCCCGACGAGTTTCTGGATAAGCTTAATAAATGCGTCAAGAAGCACGGCAAGGAAAAGCTAATAATAGGAGAAGTCTGGGAGGACGCCTCTAACAAGGAGAGCTACGGAGTTAAAAGGCGTTACCTGCTTGGACATCAGCTTGACTCGGTTATGAATTATCCGTTTCGTTCAGCGATTATGAATTATGTAAAGGGCGGCAGTCCTTATGATTTCAGAAACAGCGTTATGACGATTGTCGAAAATTATCCGAAGCCGTCGGTAGACGTGCTTATGAACAGTATTTCAACCCACGATATTGAGAGAGCCATAAATGTTCTTGGCGGTGAAAGCTGCGAGGGAAAAAGCAAGGACTGGATGAGCGGTCGTATGCTGACTGCGGAGGAATATGAGCTTGGCAGAAACAGAATGAAGGTGGCTATGGCTTTGCAGTATTTTCTTCCGGGGGTACCCTGTATTTATTACGGAGACGAGGCCGGTCAGCAGGGATATAAGGATCCGTTCAATCGCCGTTGCTATCAGTGGGGTAAAGAGGATCAGGAGCTGCTGAATTATACCCGTCTGCTTGCCAAGGTAAGAAAATCCTCTAAGGTTTTCAGGGACGGAACATTGAAGTTTTTGTATATAGACGATAACGTTATCGCTTTTTCAAGGGCGAGAAATCACAGGAGAAAAGCCGTTATTATATTTATAAATCGTTCGGCTCAGGAGCAGGTAATAGACAGCTCAAAGACGGACGTTAAATCTTGCTCGTATTATCATACTCTTTACGGAGATGTTAAGTTTGAGGAAAGACTGGTTCTGCCGCCGTATGGGTTCGCCGCGTTTAAGGTCGAGCTGCCGCTGCAATAAAAAGAATTTAAGGGACGCTTTCTGAGCGTCCTTTTTTTGCCTTTGAAAAGTATGAACATGCGTTTTGCCTTTACAAAGCTGTCGGATTATGTTAGAATTACAATGAAAACAGGTTATAAAAAAACCGCTTATTACTTTTTCCGTACAGTCGGAGGAACGGAGGGCGTCTTGAAAAAATTAAGAACGGCAATAGCTTTATTTTTATTATTCGTAACGACGTGTACTTTTTGTATAAACGCGTATGCGGAAAACGTGCCGCTGTTGTATATAAACGCCGGCTACGGCGAAGAGAACGGCGTTGCCGAGGTAGAACTGAAAATAAAAAATAACAAAGGTATATCTGCCTATTCGGTAATTGTGAATTACGATCCGGATATGCTTACCTTTATCGAAGCTTCGCAGTCGGACGCGCTTTCCGGCGGAGTGTTTTACTGCAACGGAAGCTATGCTCAGGACGCGGTCAGGCTTGTCTGGTCAGACAGCAGAAATAAAAGCGGAGACGGAACGGCGGCGGTACTTCGCTTTAAAGCGGCGGACGGAACAGCCGATTTGAATACGCTTGTTTCTATCGGTCATACGTTGGTGGGAGACGATTTGCAGCCGGCAGCGTTTGAAGCGTCTGACGGTGAACTGAAAATTTCCGGAGAAATATTTTACGGCGACGTAAATAGGGACGGAATTGTTAATGTGGCGGATATAGTCGCCCTGAATATGTATCTGCTGGATTCTGATAAAAACGTCTTAACTAATACGTCGCAGGCAAATGCGGACGTAAACGGCGATAAGCTTATTAATTCAAACGACAGTCTAACTATAATGAACTATATCTCTATGACGATAGGGGGTTTTTAAATGAACGCCAAGGGAATTTGTCTGAAAATAGTTTCGGTTATACTTTCGGCTGTAATGCTTTTTCCGTATTGCACGGTTGAAGCCGGCAATTCTATGAAGGCCGGGCAGGATTGCATAGAGCTTATCAAGAAGTGCGAGGGATTCAGTAAATATAAATACTGGGATTACAGCCAGTGGACTATCGGCTATGGAACGGGAGTGGGAGCGGGCGAATATCCGGACGGAATAACGGAGGAGGAAGCGGAAAAGCTCCTTAAAAACGCGTTGGGTACATACGAGGGCTATGTTAATAAATTTGCGGATAAATATAATATAAGCCTTAAACAGAATCAGTTTGACGCGCTGGTTTCACTTTCTTATAATATGGGTAATATATGGTCTGTATATGATGAATTTGATCTGAAGAGCTATCTTATAGACGGGGCTGAAAAGCATAGCTTTCTTGAGATTGCAAAGGCGTTCGGAGAATGGCGCGTAGCCGGAGGAAGCGTTTTGCAGGGGCTTGTAAACCGCAGAGAGGACGAAACAAAGCTTTTCCTTTCCGACAGAACGGAAAATAAATCCGAGGTATGGAGAGTGAATACGGAAAGCGGTATAAATCTGCGCGAGTCTGCGGATTCGTCGTCGTCAAAAACAGGTTTTCTGCCCATGAACACCATTTACGAGGTGACGGAGAAAAAAACGAACGATGGAAGTCTCTGGGGAAAAATCTTTGCCGACGGCAGGGAGAGCTGGTGCATACTTGATTATTCAAGATATATAGTCGGGGGGCCGCTTGAATACGGCGAAAGCGGGAACGGCAGCGGTAAAACCGAAAAATGGAGGGTGACATCGGATAACGGTCTAAATCTCAGGGAGGGGCCGGGCCTTAGCTATAAGTCGCTGGAGGTTCTGGATAACAGGACCGAATTCAGCGTATCGCAGACGGTTGAGGCTGACGAGCATATCTGGGGCAAAACAAAGTATAATAATAAAGAAGGATGGGTGGCTCTGACATTTGCGGAACGTATCAGCGGAGAAGAATTTGAATCCGCTGTCCTGGAAAGCATAGCGATAACCTCCGAGCCGGCGAAGAAAGAATATAAGGAGGGAGAAAAGCTTTCGCTGGAGGGTATTGAGGTAACGGCGAAGTACGGCGACGGAAGCGAGAAAATTGTAACGGATTTTACTGTGTCGGGATTTGAGCCGATTGCCGGAGAACATACCGTAATCGTTTCATATATGGAAAAAACCGCGTCATTTAAAGTCAGGGTAGCGGAGAAAAGTCTAATAGGCATCGAAGTTGTCAGCGCGCCTGAAAAAACCATGTATAAGCAGGGCGAAAGACTTGACGTTACCGGTTTAAGGGTAAATGCAGTTTACGACAATAACGTTATGGAGGAAATATCGGATTATAATATAAACGGTTTCGACAGCAGCGCCGGAACAAAAACTATAGAGGTGGAGTATAATGGATTTAAAGACTATTTTATGGTGACGGTGAGCGAAAAGCAGATGACGGAACTTAAAATAACAAGACTGCCGGATAAAACAGAGTATGTTATCGGTCAGCAGCTTGATTTGAGCGGAATGATAGTTTACGCTTATTTTGATAATAATAGTAAAAATCAGATAACCGCCTATTCCTTCGACGGGTATAATCCGCAGGTGGAGGGGGTTCAGACAATAACTATCGGCTATAACGGCTTTTATCAGAGCTTTGAAATAACAGTCAGCGAGCCGGATATGTACGAGCTGCCCGGAGATCTCAACGGAGACGGCGTGAGGGATATTTTTGATCTTGTCCTGCTTAACAGGTTTGTTTTTGAGGGCAGGGGAGAATTCCCTTCTGAGAGAGTTTATCTTGCGGATATAAACGGAGACGGATATTACGACATAAAGGATATTGAAGCGCTGAGCAGAATTGTTTCGGAGCAGTAAGGGAGAATTAAAAATGCTTAATGGTTTACTGGAAAATAAAATATGCGCGTCCTGCAAAATATGCTGCGGATTTGACAATACAGATCTTTGGGAAATGCCGGTTATGAATGAAAAAACCAGGCGAAGGCTTGCCGAACTCAGACCGAACGTAGAATTCATTGAAAAGGACGGCGGCTTTGTGGTAGACGCCGGAAATCTTCCTGACGGCGAATTGTTTTATTGTCCCGCACTTGATCCTGAAAAGGGCTGTATGCTGGGCGTTGATAAGCCCTTTGACTGCTTTATATGGCCGTTCAGAATTATGTCCGTTGATGAAGGACTGCTTGCTATAACGATTTCGCCTGTGTGTCCTGAGATTTACAGCCGTCCTCTGTCACAGCTTATGGATTTTCTTTCCCAGGGACTGGAAAAAACTATTTATGAATATGCCGGAAAACACCCGGAAATAATAAAGCCATATGAACATGATTATCCTATTTTGTCAATAAAAAGGCTGTTTTAGTATATTTCTGCCAATACACTATACAATCTGCACAAGGCTGCTAACAATTATTTTATCAAAATAGAGAAAACGCCGAAATTAGTTGACTTCCAAGGAAAATCATGGTATACTTAGAACATAGAAAAAGCGAAAGCATTGATGCTATTAAGCGATTCTAAATTGCAAGCAAGAAGAGTGAGAAAAAATATTTTGGCAAACTTATTGAAAAGTAAGGACGCAAAGCTAAGGGTCTAACCCGTTTCTCATTTGAAACGGTATGATTGCCAGTTGCACAATAATTTATGATTATTGTTTTTTGATAACTGATTAAAAACAGTTATCGTAATCAAAAGTCATACGTCCCAAACAGTAAGATTACCCTTGATTTTTTGAAAGAAGGGTAATTATGAAAAAAACATTTAAAAGATTGTCCGCATTATTAGCAACGGTCGCTATGGCTGTTTCTTGCGGAACGATGAGTCTATCCGCGGAAGAAACCAGCGCAGTAATCAATTTATCCGATTCAGTTGCGGTTGCAGGTAAATATGTTACCGTTGACTTAACTCTTGAGTCGGGAAACAGATGCGCAGGCTATAACCTTGACGTTGAATTCGACAGCGAACTTAAGCTTGAAAGAATAGAAGGCGTTGTTACTTCTTGTGTAGTTGATAATGTTGTTACCTTAGTAAATTTTACCGGTACGCATTTTCAAGACGGTAAGGTAATGTCTACTTTAACTTTCGAAGTTCCGGAAAACGCTGAAGAAGGAACAGTTTATGATGTAAGGGTTTCCAGAATCGGCAATCTATGTAATGGCAATATCGGCGAATTTGACAATGTTGAAATCAACGACAGCGCTATTACGGTTTTAGAGGCTGCAAAGCCTGTAACCAGGCACATGGTTTATATTGAAGAAAAAGGCAATACCAATGCTGAAGTCGCTTTAAGAGGCGATGTAAACGGCGACGGCAATGTTGATCTTTATGATGCGATTATGGTTACAAAGAAAATGATGAGTATGGAAAATCTTAACAAAAAGCAAGAATTTTTTGCTAACGTTAATGAGGACCAATCTACTGATTTGTATGACGCTATCAGTATATGCAGATACAATATGTCAGCAGATAAGGAAAATGCTTGGGGTGAAATTATTTCCAAGTGAGTTATTTATAATTTCAAAGAAGGACGCTGGCGCGTCTTTCTTTTTTTATTTCTAAGTAATAACCATTATCACCTGTTATTGCATATTGAACAGCTTGATTGTGAAAAGTTTGTGAATTTTTATAAAAATGGCTTGACAACTGAATTTTGATGTATTATAATAAATTCAGAACTTAAGAGACATTATTCTTTTCGGTTCGATTTTGATTTAAAACATAATATATTTGGAGGATTTTAGAATGAAGAAGTTTATTTGTTCAGTTTGCGGTTATGTATATGAGGGAGAAGCTGCTCCGGAGTCATGTCCACAGTGCAAGGCGCCGGCTTCGAAGTTTAATGAGGTTAAGGAAACAGCGGGTCTTGCATGGGCTGATCAGCATGTTGTAGGCGTTGCAAAGGGCGTTGATCCTGAAATAATAGAAGGTCTTAAGGAGAATTTCAACGGCGAATGTTCCGAGGTTGGCATGTATCTTGCTATGGCAAGAGTAGCGCACAGAGAAGGCTATCCTGAAATTGGTCTTTACTATGAAAAGGCAGCTTATGAGGAAGCAGAGCATGCGGCTAAATTTGCTGAGCTTCTCGGCGAAGTAGTAACAGATTCCACAAAGAAAAATCTTGAGCTTAGAGTTATGGCTGAAAACGGCGCGTGTGAGGGCAAGAAAAAGCTGGCTTCAAGAGCTAAGGAGCTTAATCTTGACGCAATCCATGATACGGTACATGAAATGGCTAAGGACGAGGCTCGTCACGGCTGTGCGTTTGAAGGTCTTTTAAAGAGATATTTTGGTTAAGCTAATACGAGAGTCTTTAACATAGATTTCCTTCTTCTTTATTTATACAAACCGGCGCCTGATTTTATTCAGGCGCTGGTTTTAATATGTCAATAATTGAATCACAATCAGATTAAACGATACGTTCAGGTCTTTTCGTGGTTTTACAGGGGCAAAGGGCTGTCAGCATATAGAATACCTGACTTTATAGCCGGTGAATTTTCAAGAATTCATAGATCTGTAAGAACAGCCGAATTCCTCGTCTTTTTATTTTATTTCAATTTATAAATAAAAGTCCCGTATCAGACTTTTAAACGTCTGAACGGGGCTTTTTGTGTTTAACGAAAGCAAAGGCTTTTGTTAAACATGATTATTAAAAATACAAAGATTACTTGCTTGCAATAGCAGCCTGTGCAGCGGCAAGTCTTGCGATCGGAACGCGGAAAGGCGAGCAGGAAACGTATGTCAGACCAAGCTTGTGGCAGAATTCAACTGATGAAGGATCTCCGCCGTGCTCGCCGCATATGCCGATGTGCATTTCAGGACGAACTTCCTTACCGAGCTTAACAGCCATATCCATAAGCTTGCCTACGCCTGTCTGGTCGAGCTTAGCGAACGGATCGTTCTCGAAAATCTTAGCGTCGTAGTAAGCGTCGAGGAACTTGCCTGCGTCGTCTCTTGAGAATCCGAATGTCATCTGAGTAAGATCGTTTGTGCCGAAGCAGAAGAATTCAGCTTCCTTGGCGATTTCATCGGCTGTCAGCGCAGCTCTTGGAATCTCGATCATTGTACCCACCTCATACTTGAGGTCTGCGCCGGCTTCCTTTATTACTGCGTCTGCTGTTTCAACAACAAACTTCTTAACGTATTTAAGCTCCTTGATGTCTCCGATCAGCGGGATCATGATTTCAGGAACGATTGTCCAATCGGGGTGTCTCTTTGAAACTGCGATAGCAGCCTTTATAACAGCCTTTGTCTGCATTACTGCGATTTCAGGATATGTTACGGCAAGACGGCAGCCTCTGTGGCCCATCATTGGATTGAATTCGTGAAGCGAAGCTATGATATTCTTTATTGTTTCAACTGACTTGCCCTGAGTCTTAGCAAGAGCTTCAATGTCAGCTTCTTCTGTAGGAACGAATTCGTGAAGCGGAGGATCGAGGAATCTGATTGTAACAGGGCAGCCTTCAAGCGCTTCATAAAGGGCTTCAAAGTCAGCCTGCTGCATAGGCTCGATCTTAGCAAGAGCGGCTTCTCTTTCTTCAACAGTATCGGAGCAGATCATTTCACGGAAAGCGCCGATTCTGTCCGGCTCAAAGAACATGTGCTCTGTACGGCACAGACCGATACCTTCAGCTCCAAGCTCTCTTGCCTTTTTAGCGTCGGCAGGAGTGTCCGCGTTTGTTCTTACCTTGAGAGCTCTGTATTTATCAGCCCAAGCCATGATTCTTCCGAATTCACCGGCAATAGTAGCGTCTACCGTAGGAATAATTCCGTCGTAGATGTTGCCTGTTGAACCGTCGATTGAGATGAAGTCGCCTTCATGATATGTCTTTCCTGCGAGTTCAAACTTCTTGTTTGCTTCGTCCATCTTGATATCGCCGCAGCCTGAAACGCAGCATGTACCCATACCGCGGGCAACAACGGCAGCGTGAGATGTCATACCGCCTCTTACCGTGAGGATACCTTGAGCGGACTTCATACCTGTGATGTCTTCAGGCGAGGTTTCAAGACGAACCAGAACAACCTTTTCGCCCTTTTCAGCCCATGCAACAGCGTCGTCGGCTGTAAACACGATTTTACCGCAGGCAGCTCCGGGAGACGCGCCCAGACCTTTGCCGACAGGAGCGGCAGCCTTAAGCGCCTTTGCGTCAAACTGAGGGTGAAGCAGAGTGTCAAGGTTTCTTGGGTCGATCATAGCTACCGCTTCTTCTTCAGTTCTCATACCTTCGTCAACGAGGTCACAGGCAATCTTCAGAGCAGCCTGAGCCGTTCTCTTGCCGTTTCTTGTCTGAAGCATAAAGAGTTCGCCGTGTTCAACTGTAAATTCCATATCCTGCATATCTCTGTAGTGATCTTCAAGAGTCTTGCATACGTTCTGGAATTTTTCAAACGCAGCCGGGAATTTTTCAGCCATCTGCGCGATCGGCATAGGCGTTCTTACGCCGGCAACAACGTCCTCGCCCTGTGCGTTTGTAAGGAATTCGCCCATAAGCTTCTTTTCGCCTGTTGCAGGATCACGGGTAAACGCAACGCCTGTACCGCAGTCGTCGCCCATGTTTCCGAAAGCCATTGACTGAACGTTGACAGCGGTACCCCATGAATAAGGAATATCGTTATCTCTTCTGTAAACGTTAGCTCTCGGATTGTCCCATGAACGGAATACAGCCTTAACTGCTCCCATAAGCTGTTCCTTAGGATCTGAAGGGAAGTCTGAACCAATCTTTTCCTTATATTCGGCCTTGAACTGACCAGCAAGCTCCTTGAGGTCGTCAGCAGTCAGGTCAACGTCCTGAGTAACGCCCTTCTTAACCTTCATTTCGTCAATAAGCTCTTCGAAATATTTCTTGCCGACTTCCATAACTACGTCGGAATACATCTGAATAAATCTTCTGTAGCAGTCCCATGCCCATCTCGGATTATTTGACTTTTCAGCGATAACCTCTACAACCTCTTCGTTAAGACCAAGGTTTAGAATGGTGTCCATCATGCCGGGCATTGAAGCTCTTGCGCCTGAACGAACGGAAACGAGAAGAGGATTTTCGTGATCGCCGAACTTCTTTCCGGTGATTTCCTCCATCTTGCCGATGTATTCGTTGATTTCAGCCATGATGTCAGGGTTGATCTGACGGCCGTCCTCATAGTATTGTGTGCAGGCTTCGGTTGAAATAGTGAAGCCCTGAGGAACGGGAAGACCCATGCCTGTCATTTCAGCAAGGTTTGCGCCCTTGCCGCCGAGGAGTTCTCTCATGCTTGCGTTACCTTCAGAGAAAAGGTAGCAATATTTCTTTGCCATTGGTTTTATACCTCCAGATATTTTTTTACTAAAGACCGGAAAAGGGCAGAAAAATCCTTTTTGGTCCGGTTAATTAATATTATACCATATATACGAAAAAAATTCCATATATTTTTGAAAAAAATCTCAATACTTATTTTGTAGCAATATTCACAAATTTTTTATATTTATCAACTTTTTTGAAAAATCCCTTGAAAAATTTTCATTTTATTGTCATAATATATTAATACGGTATACGAAGACTCTGAATGTCTGACGTTTAAAAGACGATCCGTTTTAAAAGAGCGGGTAATAATTTTATAGATCAATTTACAGTTTGATTTCAAGGAAAAGAGGAAATTTAGTTATGAATAACGCTGTTATACTGGCCGGAGGTCAGGGAAAAAGAATGAAAGCGGAGATTCCCAAGCCTATGTTCAAGGTTTTGGGCGAGCCTATGCTTGAATGGGTTATAGGAGCCTGCGAGGGCGCGGGTATAGAAAAGCTTTGTATTGTCAAGGGATTTATGTCTGAAATGATAGACGAATATCTTAACGGACGTTATGAAACTGTATTGCAGGAGGAAAGGCTCGGCACAGGTCATGCCGTTATGCAGGCTGTGCCGTTTATGGAGGAAAGCGGCGGTAAAAATACTCTTGTTCTATGCGGCGACGCGCCCTTCATAGACAGCGAAACCATCAGAAAATCTCTTGAAGCTCATGAGAGAGGCGGAAATTCCATAACCGTCATAACCGCCGTATCGGAAAATCCGACGGGCTACGGCAGAATAGTCAGAGGTGAAAACGGCATAACCTCTATTGTCGAGGAAAAGGACGCTACAGTCGGACAGAAGGAAATAAAGGAAATAAATTCAGGAGCCTACTGGTTTAAAACGGCGGATCTTACGGAATATCTGGGAGAGCTGACGACAAATAACTCTCAGGGAGAATATTATCTTACAGACAGCGTATTCATTGCGCTTAACAAGGGCAGACGCGTGGACGCTTATATATCGGAAAATCCAGATGTCGTGCTGGGCGCCAACGACAGAAAGGGGCTTTTGGAGCTTAATACGGTTGCAAGAATGGCGGTTATAGAAAAGCATCTTGAAAACGGCGTGGAATTCAACTGTATTGACGGCGTTGTGATCGGGCGCGGCGTCGTGATCGGCGAGGGGACCGAGATCATGGAGGGAACCCATCTGAGAGGAAACACGGTTATTGGAAAGAATTGCCTGATAGGGCCTAACTGTATAATATCCGACTGCGAAATCAGAGATAACGTAAGCTTGAATTATGTTCAGGCGTTCAAATCCACTATTGACGCCGGAGTTAAAATAGGTCCGTGGGTGCATATAAGGCCCGGCAGCCATATAAAATCCGGCGTAAAGATAGGCGATTTTGTGGAGATCAAAAATTCTACCGTCGGCGAGGGAACAGCCGTTGCGCATCTTACTTATGTGGGAGACAGCGACGTCGGTAAAAACGTCAATTTCGGCTGCGGCACTGTAACGGTAAATTACGACGGAATAATCAAGAGCCGCTGCGAAATAGGAGACAATTGTTTTATAGGCTGCAATACCAATCTGATCGCTCCTGTTAAGCTTGGAAAGGCGGTTTACACCGCGGCGGGTACAACGATTACAAAGGACGTTCCCGATTACGCTCTGGCGATTGACAGGGGAACGATGCAGATAAAAGAGGGGTACAGCCTAAGAAAGCTGAAAAAAAGACTGGAAAAAGCGTGATATAAATGAGTATTTTCGATAAATTCAGACAAATATCAAAACAGGACGATACGCCGGCGGGGCCTGTTGAATATATTATCGCCGGACTTGGAAATCCGGGAGAAAAATATGAGGGAACCCGTCATAACGCGGGCTTTATTGTTATGGACGCTCTGGCGGAAAAGCTTGGATTTGAGATGAAAAAGCTGAAATTCAAATCTTTGTGCGCGGACGTGTCGGTAAGCGGAAAGCATTGTCTGGTAATGAAGCCCTCCACTTTTATGAACAACAGCGGTCAGGCGATTTCCGAGGCAATGAATTATTATAAGCTGGATATCGAGCATGTCGTTATTGTTTATGACGATATTTCTCTTGAGCCGGGAAAGCTGCGTATCCGAAGGAAGGGCAGCGACGGCGGTCATAACGGTATTAAAAGTATAATATACCTGACAGGAGAGGATACGTTTCCGAGGATAAAGATGGGCGTAGGAAAAAAGCCCCATCCTAAATATGATCTTGCGGACTGGGTGCTGAGCCGTTTCAGTCCTGATGACAGAAAAAAGCTTGGAGAAGCGGCTGACAACGCCTGCGAATGTATCGAGATGATCGTCGGCGGAAGGATAGACGAGGCTATGAACAGATATAATTCATAGTTGCCGCGGCGGGCTTTGGTCTTATTAAAAAGTTATTAAAAATAAAAAGGATTTAAGATAATTGCGGCATTCCCCCTTTATACAAACGGGGGTATGCTGTTTTGCGCGTTATAAAAAGGAGGGCGGAATGGATTTCTTTAAACATAGCTTTATGGAGCTTGCCGGCTGGAGAGATATTGAAAAATATCTTTCAGACGGAATATCGCCGGTCTGCGCAACCGGACTGTCTCATATTCACAAGGCGCAGCTTCTCTATACGCTCAGCGGAAAGACCGGTTTTTTAGTTGTTACAGACAGCGAGGCGGAAGCAAAACGTCTATGCGATAATATAAATACAATGGCTCAGTCGTCAAGGCTTGCCATGCTTTATCCGGCAAGAGAAATTTTTCTGACCTCTGCCGAGGGCATGTCTAGGGATTATGAGCATCAGCGTATAGAGGCGCTTTCCGCTGTGCTGAGCGGGGAGTGCAGAGTGCTGGCGGCGTCTGCCGAGGCCGTTATGCAGCCGGCTATACCGCCCGACGTTTTGTCCGGGCATACTTTAACGATAAAAAGCGGTTCGCAGCTTGATCTCAAAGAGTTTAAAACAAGGCTGGTCAATATGGGCTATGTCCGAAGCGATAAGGTAGAGGGTCCCTCGCAGTTTTCAGTAAGGGGCGCTATAGTCGATATTTTTCCGGTGCAGTCGGAATTTCCCGTCAGGATAGAGCTATGGGGGGACGACGTTGACAGTATAGCTTATTTTGATCCGGAAACACAGAGAAGGACGGAAAGCGCCGGCGAATTCAGGATAGCTCCGGCAATCGAAACTATTACGGACAGAGCCGGATTGGCGGAAAAAATTGAAGGACTCGCGAAATCGGCGCGCGGCAAAAAGGCGGAAGCCGTAAGGGAAAAGCTTTTTCGCGACGCGCAAAAGCTGAGAGACGGTTCGGAGCTTGAATGCATAGATAAGTATATACCCGTTATATACGACAGGCTGCCGTCGGTTTTTGATTATTTCAGTGGTCTTACGGTATTTTCCGAATATACAAACGCGGTCGAGCGGGCCAAGGGAGTTATTTCGCAGTATAACGAGGATTGCAGGATTCTTCTGGAGGAGGGATCGCTTTGCAGAGGTCTTGAGGGGCATTATTTTGACTTCGGTGAAATAACGGAGCGGGCGGCCGGCGGCGAGCGGCTTTTTATAAGTAATTTTATATCGGGGCTTGATCGTGTGGGATATAAGAAAATAGTCAATTTCGAGGGAATTCAGAACGCGCCGTGGGGCGGCGAAATGCGTCAGCTCAACGAGGATCTGACCGGCTACTGCGAGAGGGGCTTCCGCACTATGCTTATCGCGGGAAGCGAAAAAACTCTCCCTATCATAAAGCAGGATCTGGAGGACGCCGGAATAGGCTGCGATATAGCTAATCCCGAAAGCGTATGTCAGCCGGGCAGGGTACTGCTGATGACCGGAAGTCTTTCCGGAGGCTTTGAATATCTTGAAAATAAAACTGCCGTTATAACGCAGGCTAAGGCGGCAGGCTCAAAAAAGAGAAAGAAAAAGCATAAAAAGGGCGAGGAGATAAGAAGTCTTTCCGATATAACGTCCGGGGATCTTGTGGTTCATTCTCTTCATGGAATCGGGCGTTTCGCCGGAATAAGAAAGCTTGAGCTTGAAGGCGTAACAAAGGATTATATTACTATTCAGTATGCCGGAAAGGACGTTTTATACGTTCCGGTGACTCAGCTTGATATGGTTTCAAAATATATCGGTCCGAGGGACGACGCGGGAGTAAAGCTCAATAAGCTTTCCTCCGCCGAATGGCAGAAAACGCGCAGCAGCGTAAAGCGGGCGGTAAAGGATATGGCCCATGAGCTGATAAAGCTTTACGCAAAAAGAGAGCAGAGCAAGGGAATCGCTTTTCTGCCTGACGATGAGACGCAGAGAGATTTTGAGGCGAGGTTTCCTTATGCCGAAACCGACGATCAGCTTCAGTCCATAAGCGAGATAAAGGAGGATATGGAAAGACCGCGTCCAATGGACAGACTTCTCTGCGGCGACGTAGGCTTCGGAAAGACCGAGGTTGCTTTTCGCGCGGCGATGAAGTGCGTTATAAGCGGAAAGCAGTGCGCCATACTTGTTCCGACGACGGTGCTTGCCATGCAGCATTACCAGACCGCTCTGAGAAGATTCGAGCAGTTTCCGGTAAATATAGAGCTGATATCGAGGTTTCGTACTTCAAAACAGCAGCAGGATATTGTCAAAAGACTTAAAAAAGGGCTTATAGACATAATAATAGGCACTCACAGACTTGTTCAGAAGGATATAGAGTTTAAATCCCTGGGACTTGCAATCATAGACGAGGAGCAGCGATTTGGGGTGGCTCATAAGGAGAAATTCAAGGAATATTTTTCCGGGGTGGACGTTCTTACATTGTCGGCTACTCCTATTCCGAGGACGCTTAACATGGCGATGAGCGGAATAAGGGATATGTCGGTTATAGAAGAGCCGCCCCAGGACAGATATCCCGTGCAGACCTATGTGGTGGAATACAATGCGGGAATGATATTACAGGCAATAACAAAGGAGCTTAAAAGGGGCGGTCAGGTGTATTATATCCATAACCGGGTGGACAGCATTTCAGGCTGCGCCGCAAGGCTTCAGGAGCTGCTGCCTGACGCGAGAATCGCCTATGCCCACGGTCAGATGACCGAGGAGAAGATGTCCGGAATATGGAACAGTCTTGTGGAGCATGAAATTGATATACTTGTCTGCACCACTATAATAGAAACCGGCGTAGACGTTCCTAATGTTAATACTCTTATAATAGAGGACAGCGACCGATTCGGTCTTTCACAGCTTTATCAGCTCAGAGGACGGGTAGGCCGTTCAAACAAAAGGGCGTACGCTTATTTTACATTCCGACGGGAAAAGGTGCTTTCGGAAATCGCCTCTAAAAGGCTGAATGCAATGAGAGAATTTACCCAATTCGGCAGCGGCTTCAGGATTGCTCTCAGGGATCTTGAAATCAGGGGAGCCGGAAGTATTTTAGGCGGAAAGCAGCATGGTCATATGGAGGCGGTGGGCTACGATATGTACCTGCGCCTGCTTACCGAGGCAATAGCAGAGGAAAAGGGCGAGCCGGTTGAAAAGGCGGCGGACTGCTCTGTGGATATCCGCATAGACGCTCATATTCCGGAAAAATACATTGAAAGCTCCGCTCAGAGAATTGACGCCTATAAAAAAATAGCGGCAATTGAAACGCCTGAGGATAAAATTGAAATGATAGACGAGCTGATAGACCGTTACGGGGAGCCTCCGAAGTCGGTTACGGGGCTTATAGAGGCGGCTCTTCTGAGAAACACGGCGGCCGCGTTGGGTATTACCGAAATCCAGCAGAGAAAGGAAAACCTGTTTTTCTATATAGAAAATCCTAAGCCGGAGCAGATAAGCGGGCTTTCAAGGACGTTTAAGGGCAGAATACTTTTCAACAGTCTTGCAAAGCCGTATATCAGCGTAAGGCTTGAAAAGGGCCAGAGACCGGAAATTCTGATGAAAGATGTGTTAGATGAAATGAAATCCGCTGGAAAAATAATGAATTGAATAAAAATAATTCAGAATTAAATGGAGAAATAATACAATTATTGTGCATTATGAGCAGAACATACAAATTAAATGTTCAATCTTTGGTTAGCATTAACATAGACATATCAGTGCCGGTAATGTTATAATTAAGACGTGAAAATTTGCTTTTTAGGTAAGACAGCAAAATAAAAAATATAAAATAACGAGGTGCTAAAAATGAAGAAATTAAAAAGAATAATCGCTTCCGCTTCTGCCGCAGCTATGGCGGCTTCCGCATTGCTTGCCGCTGTTCCGGCATCCGCAGCAAGCGTCGAAAAGGAAATTGCGTATACAGGTCCGTCTGAAGGCGCTTTGGCTTTTGAAAACGACGGTTCATCGCTGCGTATGAACATTTTTAACGAATGGGGAATCGACATCAAGGATATCGAAAATAAAGGAAATTTTTCCGAAAAGATTTCTGTAACATTTACAGTTTCCGGTCTTGGAGAAAATTCTGCAAACATTGCCGAGGACGGAACTGAAACGCCTTACGAAGCGTTTCTTTCAGGATCTGTCGGAACAGATTCCTATTGGGGTTCGACCGCTGAAGGAAATACCGTTGACAATAAGTCTGTTGCAATCGAGGGCGACGGAACATATATGGCGGAATTTTTGTTAAGCAGTCCTGCCGATACGATCAGTTGCTTGATTCTTTCTACTAATATCAACGCTTATCAGTATGCGGATTCGGCTGAAATAGACGAGATGGGAGCAGCCGCTGCCGGAATTACATTTAACATTGATAAGGTTACAACAATGGCTGAAGAAACAGAGCCTGATCCGGACGTTCCTGTAGGCACTATCGGAACCGCAACAATAATCGGTAATATCGGCGCAACGGGCGTATGGGGCGCTGATGAAATTACAGAAGGTTCAAAAACAGCTAATATTGACGGAGACGCTCAGTACGAAGTCGTATGGAACGTAACGGACGGCGGTACTGACACGCTTGAATTCCTTGCAGTTCAGATTCCCGGTCTTTCGAGCGATAAATATGAGAATCTTGCCGCTGATACTGCGATTACACAGAGTCTTAAGGTTGTGTTCACAGTTTCCGGTACAGGCAAGGACGGTACTTCAAACGTCGCTAAGTATGAAAAGGGCGATATCACAAGAGACGGAGTAGTAGACCTTTACGACGCTATTGAAATAGCTAAATATATGATGAACATGATTGATATAGACGAGGAGCAGATGGAAGTCGGAGATATAAACAACGACGGTGTAGTTGATCTTTACGATGCAATCGAGGTTGCAAGGACTCTTCTGCCTAAAAAATAATATCGGGACGGTTTATTTATGAATTTTAAAAAAATATTGTCAGTCGTTTCTGCCTGCGCCGTAACAGCGGCTGCGGCTATGGGTATCAGTGTCTTCGCCGAGGGACTTCCCTCGACCGCTTATCTCTGCGGCTCTATTGGCGCTACGTCTGTCTGGGAAGCCGGAGACGCGACGAGCGGATCCACCGTCGCCAATGTAGACGGAGACGCTCAATATCAGGTTGAATGGATAGTTACGGACGGCGGAACAAGTACAATGGAGTTTCTGGTAATTCAGATTCCCGGTTTAACTGTACATCAGTATGAGAATATGAAAATTAATATTGATTCGGTTTATGTAGACGGGAAAAAGCTTGATTATACTTCCAGCCCAAATGCGGTTGATATGGCGTTTTATGAGAAACCCGAGGGCGCTACAAGGCTGTATTTGATAGATACATGGACATCTAAAAAAATTACCGATTTGCCCGGCAATACTACTATAACTCAAAGTATAAAAGTACTGTTTACAGTTTCGGGAACAGGTATTGCAGGTACGTCTAATGTTACGGAAGAAACAACGGAGCCGTCTACAGAGCCGATTTTAGCTACTGAGGAAACGACCGAGCCGGCAACGGGCGGAGTAGAGCCTACTCCTACGGATCCGACAGATGCAGCTGAAACTGAGCCTACTACAAATGTTCCTGCCACTTCTGCCAATACGCAGGTGACGACCGTTGCCGCAAACGCTAACAATAACAGCAATAACGGCGGCAATACAACCGGGGGAAATCAGGTGTCAAACAGTACGTCAGGATCACCGACGACAAAGGGCGCCGGTATTGCGGCTGCTTTTGCAGGTCTTGCTCTTACGGCAGGTGCCGCTGTGCTGACAAAGGTTAAGAGAAAATAATTTATTTGAGGTGTTAAATATGAAATTCAAAAAGATTTTTGCGGCTGCGGCTGCATGTGCGGTAGCAACTCTTTCTGCAGCGTCGTACGCTGCGACTACTGTTAGCGCTGCAACTGTAGTTGGAAAAGCTATGCTTAGCGGTCAGATGGGAACTTACTCTCAGTGGAAGGAAGAAGATGCAATTGCCAACGGGTCAACTGTTGCAAATATTGACGGTAATGCGCAATATGAAGCAACGTGGAATATAACAGGCGATGGTACGGGTTCAATTGAGTTTCTTATTCTCCAAATCAGCGGTTCTGATTCGTCAAGCGAGGATTATAAGAATTTTACCGCAGATCAATATCCTGATTTAAAAATAACAGTTGATGAGGTTTATATTGACGGTGTTAAGGCTCCTTATACATCAAGCGCTGATTCAATCGATTATAAATATTATGAAGCAGATCTTGGAAAGGCAAGAATATATTTAACCAGTACATGGGAACAGCCTAAATTATGTCAGGATCTTTCACCACAGACAGAAGTAAAACAGCAGATCAAAGTTGTTTTTACAGTTTCCGGATTATATAATGATGGCACTTCTAATGTAACAAACAATTCCTCCGGCGGCAATAATACAACGCCTACACAGGCTCCGTCGGAAAATAACAATCAGCCGACGCAGGCAAATAACGGAAATAACCAGACTACGCAAGCTCAGAATAATAATACTTCTGGCGGTACGTCAGGCGGCGCTGTTCTGGGCAACTCAACTCAGACAACTTCTGCTTCTACAGGCGACGCAGGCGTTGCAGCAGCAGTTGCAGGTCTTGTTATAACAACTGGTATTGGTATAACTGCAGTTGCTCTAAGAAGAAAAAAATAATTAAGTAAAAAGCATTTAAGCTTCCCCTTGTTAAAAAAGGGGAAGCTTTTTTGGTATATTTCATTGTTTTCTTTCACGTTGTTGAATATATTTGACAAAAAAGTAGGAATATGCTATACTTAAAATGTTTATTTAAGTTAAAGCGGGGGATAGGAATGTACATTGCAGTTTATATTGTTGCCGTTGCGGTATTTATTTTTATGTCGGCCGTTTATATAAGCGACATGAAAAACAGGGATATAAGCTTGGCGGAGAACGCCGGTAAATTGAAAAAGCGTTTAAAAACGGCGGCGTTTACGGCCTCGGCGGTTAATGCGGTATTGGGAATTGCAGACATTGCACGTATATTGAAATCAGATATGTTTGTTCATATCTTCTTATTTATAGGTATTGTGTCCGCTGTCGAGACTGTAATTTATCTGCTCTATATGAAGCTGGGGTTTAAAACCCTGCGGTTTTCAGCCAAGGTTATATTTATATCCTCTTTGCTGGAGCTTACCGTTTTTAATTATCCGTCGTTTTACCTATGGAATTCTGACTTTAAGGAACAGAACGTTGAAATTTCAAAGGCATATTACGGCAGTGAAAACAGCTTTTATGACGAACAGAATAATCTTATAGCGGCTAATGGAGCCGGTGAATTTAAAGTTTCAATTGAAAATTTCAACGGAAGAATAGGCTCCGTTTATGCTGATTTGGATTTTGGAAAAGACACTCAAAGGGTACTGTTTAAAATAGACGCCGGAGATGAGGCGCAGAAGGCCTTGCTCCGTACTGATTACATAAGCAGGTATATGGTAAACGGACGCATAAATTCACAGACTGTTCAGACGCTTTTTTCCGGAGATGTGACCGAAATCCATCTCAGATTCATACTTGAGAATCCCGGAGACAGCGTTAATTTGAAAGGAATTACTTTCAACAAGCCTATTCCGTTTACAGTTTCGGTTCTGAGGCTGACAGCGACCGTGCTTATTCCGATTTTGGCGTATGTCTTTTATGCCGCGGCCGTTATGAAGCGAAAATATGAAAAAGGAAAACGCTTTTGCAATTGGGGGGCAGCTATAATAACAGCGGCGTTCTGCGCTATGGCGGTTGGAACCGTTGCATACAGGCTTGAGACTCCCCTTGCTGAAGAAATGAAGCAGACAAAGGGGAATCAGATAACTCAGGAGCTTGTCGACGCCTTTTCAAATGGTCAGGTAAATCTTCTTGCGGAGCCGTCTGCCGAGCTGCTGGGGATGGATAATCCGTATGATCGTACGGAAAGAGACGTAGTGGGGTGCGATTTTGAATGGGATCATTTACTCTATGACGGCGCGTATTTTTCATATTACGGCATAGCTCCGGTATTATTGCTTTTCTGGCCGTATCATTCTCTGACGGGATATTATTTTCCGTCTACGATTGCGGTATTGCTCTTTGCGGTTATAGGAATGGTTGGTTTGTCCCTTGCATACATGACCTTTATAAGAAAATGGTTCGGCGGTCTTTCCACAGGTATGGCTTTAGCCGGTCTCATTATAATTCAGCTTGTAAGCGGTATATGGTTCTGTATCGGCAGACCGGATATTTACGAAATTGCAGAATCGGCGGGCTTTGCGTTCCTGACCTGGGGAGCGTGGCTTCTGTTTGAAGGCAATATAATCGGACCCGGGAAAATATCATTGGTTAAAACGGCTCTATCATCGCTGATTTTAGCAGTTTCAGTTTTATGCAGACCGACTCTTGCGGTATATTGTATCTGCGCTGCCATATTTATGATTTATGCGATTCCACGGTCGGCAAGCGTTACGGGAGTTTCCGGTTCGAATATAAGAAGGAGCAGATATATCGTTTACATTCTGTGCGCCGCTGTTCCGATGCTTCTAATTGCCTTGATTCAGATGTGGTATAATTATGTAAGGTTTGGTTCGCCGTTTGACTTCGGTATACAGTATTCCCTGACTATAAATGATTTTACTAATGCGCAGTATCATTCAAAGCTTTCGCTGGTACCGGTTTTCAATTATCTTTTCGGTATTCCGTCCTTTGTTATGAGGTACCCTTTTGTATATACGGAATATCAGAGTCTTGACGTTGAAGGCTTTTTGTACGCCGATCTGATAACTAAAAATACATCGGGAATATTTTTCCTTGTTCTCCCTGCCTTTGCTTATTTCCTGTCAGGAAAGGCATTAAAAATGCTGCCGGACAAAAAAAGCAGAATATTATCAATACTGTATATAGGTCTACCGTGCGTTATAATGCCGGTTATCATTATGGCGGCGGTATGGGAGAGCGGCTATTCTATAAGATACACGGTTGATTTTTCATGGGAAATGGCGATGGGCGCGTTTGCGGTTTTTTTCTGTATTTATCTTAATATGAAAAATCAGACTATAAAAAAGCTTATGAAGAAATTTTTCATGTTTTCAATGGTATGGGCTATCGCGGTTTCAGGATTTCAGATAGCCGACCAGATGTTCAACAATTCCTTCAACAGCTTTCCGGAAATACAGTATTCTATTGAGCAGGCGTTTGCTTTTTGGAAATAAAGGTTTCTAAAAGTCAAATTATAAATTTAGACAAAATAAATATTGAGAATGAGTTTGATATTGTATCGGACTCATTCTTTTTAATTTCAAGTAAAATCGTTCGTTGTTGCAGTAAAAACATGCACCCCAAAAGTCAGACGCTTTTGGGGTGCATTTCATTTTACCTTTTTAATATTTTTCTGACGGTAGCCATAAGCTCCGGGAAATTTACGGCGGTTATAAATATTGTTATACCGATTTGCAGGGGAATATAGAATCCCGGCTGATGTACGGCTATAATAGCCATTCCCAGCAGAATTGAAAGGTTCATAACTGTTTTTGTATGGTCCACCTTAAAATAAATGTATCTTCTTGCGTCTATAACGCGTATAATATAGCATGCTACATAGCTTATAAAGCTTGCCGCAACCGCCCCGTGGACGCCGAATTTTTTTATTAATATAATGTTCAGAACTACGTTTAGTACCATGGAAACCATGCTGGTCCAGAAGGAATTTTTCGTATGCTGCGAGGCGGTGTAAATACTGCTGAAAAACAGGTTAAAGCACATCATAAGAACAGCCAGAATCAGAACGGGAGTGTATAAATAGGCTTTTGCATATTCAGGATGGTTGTTGTAGTTCAGCAGTAGTTTTGAAACAGGCTGTACAAGGGTAATAAGAAAAGCGGAGGCTATATACATTATAGACTGGTAGGCTGAAAATACGGTGCCGAAAAACCTTCCCTCACCCTTGTTTCCGTGTTCCGTTATAGCCGACATATTCCACGCCTGGAAAAACACGGTTGACACCATGGAAATAAGGTTCGGCACCTTAGAGGCGGCGGTATAAAGTCCCACTGCGGTATCTCCGGTTTTTCCGTCGGGTCCGTCTATATATTTAATCAGCAGACGGTCTGAAAAGCCTGTTATGATCCACATTATAGCGGTCGGTATCAGCGGAAGTGAAAATCTTACCATCATACGCATTGTGTCTCTATCCGCCCAATAGGGCCTGAAAAACTTGCCCAGACCGGCAATATTCCAAAGGAAAATTCCTGAACAAAGATCTGAGAGTATCATAGCTATCATAAAGCCCTTTATGCCCATCTGGAAATGGGAAATAAATATAATATTAAATATAAAAAGCGTTAGCGTAGCGAGTATGCCGTCAAAGGCGAACAGCTTTACGAAGCCCCTCGAACGTATAAAATTCGAGCATGTAAGTCTGAAAACCGAGGTGCAGACATAAATCATCAGCCAAGGCGTATAGCCTTTGATAAAAGGTATAAGCGAAATAATCGGCGAAAACAGCAGCATTATGATAAGTCCTCCGATTTGAACCATGCATGCTGTTGAAAATATCTGACGCTTGTTGAATTCACGGTCAAGTCCGAATCTTATTATAGCCTCGGACATTGAAAAGGAAAAAACAGGTATCAGAAAGTTTGCGGCGGCTTCGATCAGTTCCTTGCTTCCAAGTATATCCGCGCCCATATAGGTAGTGTAAAGGCGGGTAAGAAAAAGCGTAAGGATTTTTGAGCCGAAAGTGCCTATAGCAAAAATAACAGTATTAAACGCAAGACTTTTATATTTATTCATGTTATAATCTCCGCTTTATTATGATGAGTTTAAGCATATACAATTATTATATCAGATTTTTCCTTAAAATGAAATAGATGGAGGTAAATTTGTTTGTTTATTACAACACTTTTTAATAACGGTAAAGCTTAGAATATTAGAAAACGTAATTAAAAATATAAACGAAGCAGGGGTTATCGGCTGTTTTTTAGCAGTTTTTCACACATTTACCATATATGAAAAGCAAAATATATTGCAATTTTCTTGACGCTGTGATATAATAAACTGTAAACAAGTTCGTTTTTTAAATGAACATTAAGCCGGAAAACTTATAAACAGGCGAAAGGAGTAGATTTGCTTTAACGGCAGATCAAACAATATATATGTGCGGAATAGTTGGATATGTAGGACCCAGGGAATGCACCGACGTTTTGATCGACGCGCTTTCCAAGCTTGAATACAGAGGTTATGATTCGGCCGGAATCGCCGTTTTTGACGGCGGAGAAATAAAGGTTGCAAAATCCAAGGGCAGACTAAAGGATCTTGTTGATAAGATGAATAATACCGAAAAGCCGGGCGGTCATGCGGGCATCGGTCATACAAGATGGGCTACCCACGGAGAGCCTTCGGACGTTAATTCTCATCCCCACAGCGGAAAAAGAGTTACAATAGTACATAACGGAATAATAGAAAATTATAAAGCCCTGAAGGATTTTCTGATTGCTTCGGGACGCGAGTTTCAGAGTGAAACGGACACCGAGGTAGTGGCTCAGCTTCTTGATTATTACTATGAGGGAAATCCCCTTGATACGATTATAAAAACCATGAATGAGCTTGAAGGCTCGTTTGCACTGGGAATTGTATTTTCTGATTTTAAGGATACGGTCTATGCGGTAAGACGTGAAAGCCCTCTGATAGTCGGAGTGGGCGAGGGCGAAAGCTTTATTGCGTCGGACGTTCCCGCAATTCTTAAATATACGAAGGATTATTATCTGCTTGAGCACGACGAGATAGCGGTACTTGATAACAGCGGCGTCAGCGTATATGACAAGCACAAGCAGAAAATAGCGAAGGAGCTTAAAACTGCCGACTGGGATATGGACGCTGCTGAAAAGGGCGGCTATGAGCATTTTATGCTCAAGGAAATTCACGAGCAGCCCTCTGCTGTCAAGACTACGATTACTCCCAGAATAACCGACGGACTGCCTAATCTTGAGGAATGCGGAATAACTCCGCAAAAGCTTAAAAACTTTAATCAGATTTACATTGTTGCCTGCGGTACGGCTATGCATGCGGGGATGGTTGGAAAATATGTTATCGAAAAGCTTGCAAGAGTTCCCGTTGTTGTCGATATTGCGTCAGAATTCAGATACCGCGATCCTTTGATTACTAATAAGGATCTTGTGATTATTATTTCCCAGTCCGGAGAAACGGCGGATAGTCTTGCGGCGATGAGACTGTCTAAAAAGCTGGGGGCTGAAACCCTTGCGATTGTAAATGCAAAGGGAAGCTCTATAGCAAGGGAAGCGGATATGCTCATATATACCCATGCGGGTCCGGAAATTGCCGTAGCCTCCACAAAGGCTTATATGGTGCAGATTGCAGTCATGTACCTTATAGCGTTTGAGCTTGCGCTTGCTGTCGGCGCGATAGACGAGAAGGAGTGCCGCCGGCTTACCCGCCTTCTTCAGGAAATGCCTGAATATATAGCTGAAATTCTTGAGAATAAGGAGGATACGCAGTATATAGCTTCCTCGCTTATAACTGCCGACAGTCTTCTTTATATAGGCAGAGGCCTGGATTATGCGCTTAGCATGGAGGGCTCGCTTAAACTAAAGGAAATCTCCTATATTCATTCAGAATCATATGCGGCAGGAGAGCTAAAGCACGGAACCATATCTTTGATATCCGACGGAATGCCGGTTATTGCTGTAGCGACTCAAAAAGCGCTTTTGGAAAAAACTGTAAGCAATATAAAAGAAGTCAAGGCAAGAGGAGCAAAGGTAATAATGATATGCCGCAGCGGTTATGAACCGGACGCTGACGCGGCGGATTATAAGTTCGGTCTGCCGGATATAGACGATATACTTATGCCGATGGCGGCTGTGGTGCCGTTACAGCTTATCGCTTATTATACCTCTGTCCTGAAGGGCAATGATGTTGATAAGCCGAGAAATCTCGCGAAATCCGTAACGGTTGAATAATGAAGTAATGCTGCTGCGGGAAAAGATTTTTCCGCAGCGGAAAAAATGATGGAGAGCTTATATGAAATTAATAAAAAGAATAGCGGCGGTAATTATTTCCGGTGCGGCAGCATTAAGCTGTTATACATTTTCCTCCGCTGCTGAAGAGGACATTGACGGCGACGCGGATGTGATTGATACGGAGGACGAAGCTTCGGAGGATAGTGATTATATCACCAGCGGCGATTATAAATATTCCGTTAAGGTTTATGACGACGGAAGCGACGTTGCTTTTCTGGAGGAATATACAGGGGACGCCGAAAAGGTGGAGATTCCTGAGGAAATAGACGGCTATAAGGTAAAGGGGCTGGGTAATAAGACCTTTTATCTGAATGACAAAATAACTGAGATAACTATATCTGAAAATCTTGCGGATTTCGGTTATTATCCCTTCTACGGCTGCACTTCTCTTATGGAATTCAAGGTAAATGAAAATAACCCTATTTATACCTCCGACAGCGACGGCGCTCTTGTGGGGAAAGACGGTCTTGCGATAATGGCTTATCCTACGGGAAAAAATCCGGAGAAGTATACGCTTGCAGATGGCATAGTAGCGATAAACTCCAGCGCGTTTGCAATGTGCTCTGAGCTTAAGGAAATAAATTTTCCGGATAGTCTGGAGTATATCGGCAATTTTGTTTTTTCCGAGTGCACGTCTCTGGAATCCATAACGTTCCCCGATTCGGTTTCAGCTCTGGGTAAGTTTGTTTTTTCCGGCTGTACTTCTCTTAAAGACGTTACGCTTCCTGCGAATCTTCAGAAAATAGGCGACGCCGCGTTTTATAAATGCGAATCCCTTGAACTGATTGATTTTCCGATAACGCTGACTGAAATAGGACAGGCTGCTTTCGCGTCTACCGGAATGACTTCGATTAAAATCCCCCCGACCATAACGGCAATCGGATACAGTGCGTTCGGATTTTATACAAATGAAAACGACGAGATAATACTTGACGAGGATTTTGTGGTAATGGGCTACGAGGGAAGCTACGCTCAGACCTACTGTCAGGAAAACGAGGTTACGTTTTTAGCGCTTGACGAAGATGAAGCTGCCGGTTCTGATGAAAAAGCTGAAAATCAGACTTTTTCAAAAAGAGCTATAGTTCTGATTTGCATAGGCGGCGTTTTGGCGGTTGCTGCTGTAATTGCAGCAGTTATAATTATAAAGAAAAGAAAATCGTTAAAAGATAAAGAGGACGGGGAAGAGGAATCCGAAGAAAATAACTATACGGAGGATGAATAATGAAAATTGCCCCGAAAAAAAGTCTTTTTGCTCTGCTCTCGGTTGCCGCGGCAGCGTTAACCCTTTTACCCGCAGCTTATGCCGAGGATGCAAGCGATGAATCGTCTGCAGTTTCTTCTGCCGCTCCTGAGCTTGTTGAGGGAGAAACGTTTACCGATGAAATACTTACCTATAATAAGGCTGAGGGCGGAGTATATATAACCGCGTGCAGCATAAACGCAACGTCTGTAAGCATAGGCGGAGAAATAGACGGATATAGAATATTGGGTATATACGACGGCGCTTTTGCTGAAAGGGACAAGCTTAGGTCGGTGGAAATTTCAGATGAGGTTTCTTATATAGGTACTTCCGCCTTTGCGTCCTGCGAATTGCTTGAGTCTGTCAAGCTTCCCTCCGGTATTACGGAGATACCGGCTCAGTGCTTTGCCGCTTGTTCCAGCTTAAAGGATTTGGAAATACCGGATACGGTAGAGTCGATAGGCGCTTATGCATTCAGCTACTGCGACAATCTCAGCGGTCTTGAAATTCCTGAATCAGTACGTTCGGTAGAAGATTACGCTTTTGCATATTCCAATCTGGGAGATTCGTTAAAGCTGTGGGAAGGTCTTGAAACTCTCGGTTCAATGTCGTTTTATTATTGCAGAGGAATCAAGAATGTGAGTATTCCTGCTTCTCTGACCTCGATAGGCTCCTTGTCGTTTTTGGGCTGCGAGGATTTGGAACGTTTTGAAGTATCTCCCGACAGTCTTTATTTTAAGGAAACTGACGGCATACTTTATTCAAAGGACGAAACTATTCTTGAGATATTTCCGATGGGAAAAAATCTTACTGATTTTACTATACCCGATTCGGTGCAATACATACCGTCAGGTGCATTTTTTGACAATCCATTTTTAGAAAATATAGTTATGCCGGACAGCGTCGAGGCGGTAGGAGAAGCCGCTTTTTCAAATTGCACCGCCCTAAAGAGTATAACTCTTTCAAGTAAGCTTACAGAACTGCCGGGAAGCATATTCTGTGACTGCTCGTCGCTTAAAAGCATAGAAATTCCTCAGAACGTAACCACGATCGGCGACTATGCTTTTTTGGAATGTACGTCTCTTAAAAGCGTAACTATACCTGACGGAGTTGAAGCTATAGGGGAATATGCTTTAGGATTTACCGACGATGACGACGGTGAATTTCACAGGCTTGACGGTTTTGAGATAAAGGCAAATTATGAAACCGCCGCAAGGAAATATGCGAAAAGCAACAGAATTTCCATTGAATATCTGGACGGAAACAAGGATCTGCCTTACATTATAACCTTGATCGTTGTCGGCGTAATCGCTGTGGCGGCAATTTCGGTTATTTCCGTTATTCTGATCAGAAATAAGAAAAAACGCGACGAATTTTACAAAATTTGAATTATTAGCTATAAATACTGTTCATTTTATTATATGAACAGTATTTTTATCTTTAAATATATTTTCGGTCTAAAAAATTTACTGCGGGGATTGAAATTATGTCCTTTTTTTGTTATAATATATAGTATGAATTGAGGTGATCAGAGCAATGAGGGCGGGAGTTTCAACTGCGTGCCTTTATCCTAAGCTGCTCGAGGAATCGGTTTATGACCTGGCGCTTAACGGCATTGCTCATACCGAAATTTTCGTGAATACCGGCAGTGAGCTTGAAAGGAATTATATAAACGGTCTTGCGTCTACGCTGAAGCAGTTTGAAGTAACCTGCCGTTCGCTTCATCCGTTTACCTGCGCTATGGAGCCAATGATGTTTTTTTCAGGTTATAAACGACGGGTAGACGATATGCTGGAATTTTACAAAAAGTATTTTGAAGCGATGAATATACTCGGGGCTGAAATTTTTATTTTTCACGGAAACAAGAAAATACCGGATATATCCAAGGAGCTTTACTATGAAAGCTTTAGTCGTTTAGCTGAAACAGGCAGGGAATTCGGCATAACAGTCGCGCAGGAAAATGTTGCGCGATGCGTCAGCGGTTCTCTGTCTTTTATGAAGGATATGGTAAGAAACTTAGGCGGCGACGCAAAATTTGTACTGGATACAAAGCAGTCTGTAAGAGCCGGCGAAAGTAACTTCGATATTCTTCGTACACTGGGAAGTCATATCGTTCATGTTCATATCAGCGATCACGGCGAACTGGGAGATTGCCTGCAAATAGGCAGGGGGAGATTTAATATAAGAAAGTTTTTATCTATGCTAAATGAAAATTCTCCCGACTGTTCGGTTATGCTTGAGCTTTATAGGAGTAATTTTGAGGGTATTTCAGATCTGGTTAACAATTATAATACTCTGGTGAGTATGATAGGAAAACTCTGAATAAAGGAAGGAAACAAGCTATGCAATGTCCTTACTGCGGAAACGAGGATACAAAGATCATAGATTCACGCTCGATGGAGCGTAAAAAACGCAGGCGGCGCGAGTGCGGAAAATGCGGGAGACGTTTTACTACCTTTGAAATAATAGAGCGTCCTATGCTTATGGTGATAAAAAAAGACGGAACGTTTGAACCCTTTGACCGCAATAAGCTTATGAGAGGAATTTTCAACGCTATAAAAAAGCGACCGGTTAATATTGAAAGGGTAAATAAGATAGCTGAGGACGTTGAGAATCATTTTGCTAACGCTATGATAAGCCAGACTACCTCCGAGGAGATTGGAAACATGACTCTGGAGCTTTTGAAGGATGTCGACGACGTAGCTTATATTCGGTTCGCTTCAGTCTATAAGGCCTTTACAAGCGTGGAGGGATTTATCACTGCGATCAGCGAGCTTGATAGAAAACATAAATAATACACAAAATTCTACGGTGAAAATTGTCTGTTATGTAGAATTGCTTATTTCTTATAGAAAAATACGCCGCGATATGATATGATAAAAACATCACTATGAAAGAGGTTGATATATAATGTCAAATAATTTTGATTCGGACGATCTGACCGGAATGTATGACACAAATGACATAAATCAGAATAAGGCGCTTTCTATCGTAGCTTACATACCGGTGCTGTTTCTGATTACGTGGCTTGCGGCCGGCCATTCGCCGTATGCCAAATTTAATGCGAATCAGGGACTGATTCTTACTATATTTGCTGCTGCTGCGGCAATCGTAAATAAGTTTATAGGCTTTGTAATAGGCTGGATACCATTTATAGGCGATGTTATTTCGTGGCTTGTCTGGATGGTTCTCAGCATAGCCGTCCTGGCGTTAATGATAATCGGTATTGTAAACGCCGCACAGGGCAAGGCTAAGAAGCTGCCGCTAATAGGCGATCTTATTAACGCTATTCACTGATTTATAAAGGGACGCTTCACAGACGGGGCGTCCCTGAAATATCTGATATAATAAAGGGCTGCGCCGCAGAACCGGCGCTTTAATTATTTTTACCGAAGGGAATGACTTAAAAGCATGCGGGAAATAAATATCAAGGCTATAGAAAATACCGTAAGGGATCTGTGTATCAAGGCAAATATACATCTTCCGTCAAGTCTGGAAAAAAGAATTAAAGAGGCTGCTGAGGAAGAAATATCTCCGGCCGGAATTAATGTTTTTGACGATCTGAAAGCCAATCTCAGGGCGGCTGACGAGGAAAATATACCGATATGTCAGGATACCGGAATGGCGGTTATATTTGCAGAAATCGGACAGGACGTGCATTTTACAGGCGGGGAATTCGAGCAGGCGGTAAACGCGGGAGTTTCCAGAGGCTATACAGAGGGGTTTCTGCGCTGCTCTGTCGTAGGCGATCCGCTGGAGAGGGTAAATACGGGAGATAATACGCCGGCAGTTATACATACGAGAATAGTTTCGGGAGACAGGGTTAAAATAGATGTGTGTCCAAAGGGCTTCGGAAGCGAAAATATGTCGGCGCTTAAGATGTTTACGCCGTCTGCCTCGACGGATGATATAGTGAATTTTGTTACCGAAACCGTGTCCGGAGCCGGAAGCAATCCATGTCCCCCTATGGTTGTAGGCGTAGGTATCGGCGGAAATTTTGAATACTGCGCTTATCTCGCTAAAAAGGCCTTATGCCGGGACGTTTCTGTCAGAAATTCAAAAAAGCTTTACGCGGATTTGGAAAAGGCTATGCTTGAAAATATAAACCGCTTGGGTATAGGTCCTCAAGGCTTCGGAGGATTAATCACTGCTCTTTGCGTTAATATTGAGGAAGCGCCGACTCATATTGCAGGGCTTCCTGTAGCGGTAAATATAGGCTGTCATGTAACTCGTCACGCGGGAGCTGTTATTTAATATTGAAAGGCTATTATGAAAAATTTATTATTTATAGGCGATGTTGTCGGAAAAAGCGGCTGCGATTTTCTGGCGTCACGAATATACAGTATGAAAAAAAAATACTCAGTGGATATAACCGTAATTAACGGAGAAAACTCTGCGCAGGGGAACGGAATAACCGCTTATTCAGCGGGACTTATAAAAAACAACTGCGGAGCCGACGTTATAACAACCGGCAATCACTGTTATAAACGACGTGATTCCTTGGCTATATACGATGAGGAGTATATAATAAGACCTGCCAATTATCCGGAGGGCTGTGCAGGAAGAGGACTGTGCATTATAGATATGGGCTCTTATAAGGCGGCTGTGGTAAATCTTATGGGTACCGTTTATATGGAGCCGCTTGATAATCCTTTTACTGTGGCAGAAAATATTTTAAAGGATATAGGAACGCCCAATATTTTTGTGGATTTTCATGCCGAAGCAACTGCTGAAAAAAAAGCGATGGGCTATTTTCTTTCCGGAAAGGCGACCGCCGTTATGGGGACGCATACTCATGTCCAGACGTCTGATGAAGCTATAATTGACGGACATACGGGCTATATAACCGACGCCGGCATGACAGGCCCTGAAATATCGGTGCTTGGCGTAGATGTAAAACCGGCTGTGGATAAGCTGCGGTTTAAGTTTCCTGTCAGGTTCAAAGAGGCTGAAACTCCCTGTTTTATTAACGGAGTTGTAGTAACGTTTGATGAAAAAGTGGGCAAATGTACTAAAATTACAAGAATAATTGAGAGATAATTCACAATTTTTAAATCTGGCTATTGAAAAACAAATCCGAATGTTGTATAATGAATGTGTATTAAAAACAGCTTAATATATGGTTATTATTATCAGTATTAAACAGATCAGCTATTTTCATGGAGGTCAAAACAATGGAAATTTTAAAGGTTTCATCACACTCCTCTCCCAATTCAGTTGCAGGAGCGATCGCAGGAGTAATTCGTGAACAAAGAGCAGTTGAGGTTCAGGCAGTGGGCGCGGGCGCTGCAAATCAGGCAATTAAGTCTATAGCTATTGCAAGGGGTTACTTAGCTCCTATCGGAGTAGACTTAATCTGTATTCCTGCGTTTGCTAATATTCAGATAGACGGCGAGGAAAGAACGGCTATTAAGCTTATTTGTGAGCAAAGATAAATAAAACGGCGGTTTAGCGGGCGGTCGATAAAGAAGTATAATAAAGGCACTTTTGATATTCATGTCAGAAGTGCCTTTGCGTTTGTTACGCTATTGATTTTTCAGCAGATTTCCGCTATAATAAGCTAAGCGATAAATCAGAACTTGGAGAGTAATACTATGCATATTGAAATAATTAATAAAGACAGCTTTTGCGTAATAGGAAAAGAAGGCTCTACTGATATGGGAACAGGTTTCATTCAGAAATTGTGGAATGAAGCAAATACACATTTCAATGAAATCTCCAATTTGGTAAAAAGAGATGATGAAGAAAAACCTTTGGCTTGTTGGGGTGCTATGAGCGATTTTTCTATAAGTTTTATGCCGTGGGAAAACAACTTCACTCGTGGTAAATACCTTGCAGGTGCTGAATGTTTGGATGAGGCTCTGGCTCCTGAAGGATGGGTTAAATGGACAGTACCTGGGTTTAAATATATAAAAATTCGTTGCGATGATTTGGATACATTTCCTAATGGTTTAAAATATTTAGAAGAACACGGATATAAACTTGTTGGTGCAGTACACGATTTCACAGATATAAAAACAGGTCAGAATTATATGTGTTTTCCAATTGAAAAATTATAAATCAAATTTCAGTTTATCAAACAGTGTTACATAAAAAATCCCAAAAAGATTTTTTCTTTTTGGGATTTACTTCTATATGACCATCCGTCTTTAACCGCCGTTTTTTTGTTTTATGGAAGTAAAAAAGGACGGCTTAACCGTCCTTTTTAATTAACATCAGAATTCTGTTTTTTTGTTTAAATAGTTTTCAAGCTCTTCTATCCTGATTCTTTCCTGTTCCATCGTATCTCTGTCGCGTACTGTTACACAGCCGTCGTTTTCAAGTGTGTCGAAGTCGTAGGTAATGCAGAAGGGCGTTCCTATTTCGTCCTGACGGCGGTATCTCTTTCCTATTGTACCCGTTTCATCGAAGGTAACCATAAACTTCTTTGAAAGCATTTCAAATACCTCTTCAGCCTTAGGAGTGAGCTTTTTAACCAACGGAAGGACTGCTGCCTTGTAAGGCGCAAGAGCCGGGTGAAGACGCATAACTGTTCTGATTTCTTTCTTTTCATTACCGTTTTTATCCGTTGAGATAAGCTCCTCCTCGTCGTAGGCTTCTGTAACAATAGAAAGGAACAATCTTTCAACACCGAGGGAAGGCTCGATAACGTAAGGTATGTATTTTTCATTAGTTTCAGGATCAAAGTATTCAAGCGATTTTCCGCTTGTTTTGATATGCTGGGTAAGGTCGTAATCCGTTCTGTCGGCAACGCCCCAAAGCTCTCCCCAGCCGAACGGGAAAAGATATTCGAAGTCAGTCGTTGCCTTTGAATAGAAACAAAGCTCCTCGGGAGAATGATCTCTCAGGCGGAGGTTTTCTTCTTTCAGTCCAAGGCTGATTAGGAAGTTTCGGCAGAAGCTTCTCCAATATTCAAACCATTCAAGGTCTGTACCGGGCTTACAGAAAAATTCAAGCTCCATCTGTTCAAATTCACGGACGCGGAAAATAAAGTTTCCCGGAGTAATCTCATTACGGAAGGATTTGCCTACCTGAGCAACGCCGAAGGGGATTTTTTTTCTGGTAGTACGCTGGATATTTGAAAAGTTTACGAATATGCCCTGAGCGGTTTCAGGACGGAGATAAAGCTCGGATTTTGTATCCTCTGTAACTCCCTGAAACGTCTTGAACATAAGATTAAACTGTCTTATATCGGTAAAATTGGATTTTCCGCAGTTAGGACAGCAGATTTCGTGATCTCTGATATAGTCGGTCATCTGTTCGTTTGACCAGCCGACGACGTTTGTACCGTCGAAATCCTCAATAAGATTGTCAGCTCTGTGGCGGGTTTTGCATTCCTTGCAGTCCATCAAAGGATCTGAAAAGCCGCCTATATGACCCGACGCAACCCATGTCTGAGGATTCATCAGAATAGCGCTGTCGAGGCCCACGTTATATTTATTTTCCTGAACGAATTTTTTAAGCCAAGCCTTTTTTATATTATTTTTCAGCTCAACGCCAAGCGGACCGTAATCCCAGGTATTAGCAAGACCGCCGTAAATTTCAGAACCCGGGTAAACAAATCCCTTGGATTTGCATAGGTCGACGATTTTGTCCATTGATTTCTCTTTATTAGATAACATTTAAGCGCATCCTTTCACAGTTTAAAATCATTCTATTTTATTTTACTCTAAACTGTAAAAAAAGTCAATACGGGTAAGCATTTTAGCTTTTTTAAAAAGCAAAATAAAAGTTTGGTCAAGCTTTTCAAAGCTTGCGGATTCCAAAGGCGGAGCCTTGGACGCCCTCCGCAGAGGGCGGAAAGACTTGCCTTAGAGGAGCTCCGCAAAGGGTGAATTTTCAAATAGTCCTTACGGACTGTTTGAAAAGAGGGAACGCCCTGCGATAGAGGGCGTTCCTTTATTTAGCTTTTTAAAAAGCTAAGTAATTGCTTTTACGAAAAGCATAGTAAAAGTTATTTTTCATTTCTTTGCTCGCACAAAGAAACGAAACAAAGAAATGCGCCGGCTCAAACGCCGCCGGACCGCTAATGCCGCATAAAGCGGCAAATTTTATACATTAAATTATAAAGCTAACTAAATTGACTCCCATTAAAAGCTTACATATCTCGGATGGGAAATGCTCCTATGTTTTATAAGAATATTAATCATTTTTCAACAAAAGATAAGGTGGAATTTTCAAAACATCTGCAATATCAAAAAGAGTATCTAACGATATTGTTCTGTTTATATTAGGAGCTTCAACTGCCCCAACAAATGATAGACTTTTATCAATTTTTTCCGCAAATTGTAATTGTGTTAAGCCGTTTATTTTTCTATAATAGCTTATTTTTAAACCTAATTTCTTATATTTATCTAAATGCTCCTGTTTCATATCCTCGCCCACTTTCTGTATTTAATTTTACCAAAATATCTTGACAATTTAAATTGTGGGTGGTACAATAATTATTGTATAAAAAGCAATAATTTATGCATTGAGAAAAAATAAAACACTAACGTAATATTTAACGTTAGTGTTATTCAGTATCTAATAATTTTGATGCCGGTATTTCTAAAACATCAGAAATATCAAAAAGGGTATCTAATGATATTGTTCTATCAATATTCGGCGCTTCGACAGCGCCTATAAAAGAAAGACTTTTACCAAGTTCTTCGGCTAATTGCTCTTGTGTCATTCCCTTTACTTTTCTATAATAACTTATTTTTAAGCCTAATCTTTTATATTTATCTAAATGTTGTAATTTCATACTACACTTCACTTCCTATTATTATTTTAACATAGAAAAGAAGAAAAGTGTATTAGATGTAAATCAATATATATTGTATTATAGTGTATAAATTATGCTTTTAAAACAAATTTTAAGAAATATTGGAGTGTAATTTTAAAATGGGCATAAAATTAATAAACGGAATCGTTATCGGTAAAACCGGAAATTATCTTAAAATTATAAGGGAAGATAGAAAAGAGGATGGGTATGATCTTTTAATATATGAGGGAGCAGCTAAGGATTTGAGAATAGGAAGCAGATTTTCACTTTATGTTACTTCTAAATCAGTAAAAACAAGAAACGGTAAAAAAATTATGACCTATATAAACCCAACCCTTATCCAAAACGGACAATCTACATATAATATTGAATTTAGGCTGCCAGAAATTGAAGCTGTTTACTGGGCTATTATAACTTCGCTTGAAAGCCATAACTACCGCAAGGAAAATATGAAGGGTTATGAATATGACTTTGATGGAGAAATTGAAAAAAAGTGTAATATTCTAAAAATTGTTGCCGATAGAATTGCGGATTCTGCATTACGTTAATTAATTTACATAAAGTTTAAATAAAACAAAAACAGCATATCCTATTGATATGCTGTCATGTATTTAATCTGATTACTTAAATTATCAGCCGGCCTCGTTAAGCTTCTTAGCAAGCTGAGATTTTTTTCTTGCCGCACAGTTTTTGTGCATAATTCCCTTAGCTGCCGCTTGGTCAACCTTCTTTATTGCAACTCTGATTGCGTCCGCCTTGTCAGCTGAATTTGCTGTGCAAGCTGCGTCTGCATTCTTGAGAATAGTTTTAAGATTTGATTTTCTTGACTTGTTTGCTGCCGCTTTAGTCTTATTAACCTTTACTCTCTTCATTGCGGATTTAATATTTGGCATATTCTCTGCACCTCCTTAAATTTGAAATATCCTGAATTATTATTTACAAATTTTATCGTAATAATTCAAAAAATTCAGCATAATATAAAAGCAGCGCATGCTATTAAAAGCAGGACACGACCGCCGCTTTTCAGATCCGGACGTAATGATCATCCGGACGGCGCAGTCAAGCTGCACCAACGCTAATAATTATTTTACCATTTTAAGCGTTAAAATGCAATAGGTAAAATACAAATAAAACAACAAAATTAAAGCGTTGATTTAAAGCATAATGCACAAGTTTATAGATACGGGAGCCGAATTTACATGAATATTAGAACAGACCTTGCTCTTGAAAGCGTCAACGCCACTAAGGTCAGAGACGGTATAACGAAAATTTCAAGGGGAAAAGCCTTTAAGGTAACGGAAATTAAAATTGCCGAGGACAGGCACGGAGTTCCCATAGGAAAGAAAAAGGGACGCTATATAACGCTTGAGGGCGCGCCTTTGGGACGTTTCTCCGAAAGCTTCAAGGATATGGCCTGCGAGCTTTCTGAGGAGCTTTCACAGCTTGTCCCAAAGGGACCTGCGTTAGTTATAGGACTGGGAAACAACGATATAACGCCGGACGCGTTAGGACCTCAGGCGGCTTCAAGGGTGCTTGCCACAAGGCATCTGCGGGAGGAATTAGGCTCGGAGGACGAGTTTTTGTCAGGGCTCAGGCAGGTAAGCGTTATGGCAAGCGGTGTACTTGGACAGACTGGAATTGAAACCGCTGAAATAATCGAGGGCCTGCTGGAAAAGCTAAAGCCCTCCTGCGTTATAGCGGTGGACGCTCTCGCCTGCTCGGACATCAGCCGTCTGGGAACGACTATACAGCTTTCCGATTCTGGCATATCTCCCGGCAGCGGCGTCGCCAACAAGCGTAAGGAGCTTTCTGAAGCCACGCTTGGAATACCCGTCATAGCCGCGGGAGTTCCGACGGTTGTGGATATGTACACGATTGTTGAGGGAATGACGGGCAGGAGAGCGGTTACGGAGGTTCCTAACATGATGGTTACTCCCAGAGATGTGGACAGGCTCATAGAGCGTTCTTCGGCGCTTATTTCAATGGGAATAAATCTTGCTCTTCATCCCGAGCTAAGCTTTGAGGATGTTGAAACAATTATGTTTTAAACAGCTCTTTCAACACTATGTTGAAAGACGTGTTGAATCAAATTTGGAATATGCCTTCAAAAGTCGTGTTTTTCCCATGAATATGTGTGTTAATCGACTGTTAAATTGTTGAAAAACTTTCAAGAGCGAAACTATGTGATTTTTTGCTGAAATTTTATTGAAAATTACCATTGACAAAACAAATCCCCTTTAAATACGGATAAATTGCAATATACCGGAAAAAATAAAAATGTATTGCAGTAAATGCAATAGAAAAACGAAAGGATTGAAGATAATGAAAAAAACGCTTCCTATTATATTTTCACTTGCTCTTATAAGCTGTTCGTTTACAGCCTGCGGAGATAAGGATAAGAACTCAGGCGCTAATGGGACTACAGAAGCTCCTACTATGGCGGTTGATGAAACCTCCGGTCTTAATTCAGCGACCGACGCTTCTATGGACGCTGCCGGAGAAAACGGTGCGCAAGGCAATAACGGAAACACCGGTAATACCGATAACAATAACGGTAATGACAGAAATAACGGGAACGGCGGCATAGGCAATAATCTTGTTACAGATGCGGAAGGACTTGTGGACGACCTTGTATCAACAGGCGAAGACATAGTTGACGACGCCGGATCTGTAATCGAGGGCGCCGGCGACGCGATTATGGGTACAGACTAATATATGATAAAATAAAGGACGTCCTGTTTTAAGGAACGTCCTTTTGTTTTTATATTAGATTTCCGCAATAACTTCAACTTCAACCAGAACGTTCTTAGGAAGCTCTCTGACTGAAACACAGCTTCTTGCCGGTTTAGAAGTGAAATATTCTCCGTAAATTTTATTGAACGCGGCAAAATCGGACATATTTCTTAAAAAGCAGGTTGTTTTAACCGCCTTGTCAAACGACGAGCCCGCTTCCTTTAATACGGTTCCGAGATTTTTCATAACCTGAATAGTCTGGCCTTCGATATCCTGCGCTTCAATAGCGTTTGTCGCCGGATTAACGGCAATCTGTCCTGACGTAAAAACAAGTCCTCCCGTTATAACTGCCTGCGAATAAGGACCTAATGCTTCCGGTGCGTCCGGAGTATAGATGATCTTAGACATTTTATTTCCTCCTGAATATTTTTTATTCGACTATTTTAAATCCTGCGTCTGCCAAGGCTTTTCTGATTGACATTTTATGCTCAAAATTCCTTGTTTCCAGTACGATTCTCAGGTAGCAGCCGTTTATATCCGAGCCTTCGCTGGCTCTTTCGTGATGAATAGCCACAACGTTTCCGCCAAGCTCGGCAATTATACGGGAAACGTCCCTGAGCTGTCCGGGCTTATCCATCAGCTCGATATTTATAGAATCTGAACGGCCTGATTTAAGAAGGCCTCTTTTGATAACCCTTGAAAGAATAGTTACGTCTATGTTGCCTCCGGATACTAAGCAGACCGTTTTCTTTCCTTTGATAGGAACTTTGTTGAACATTGCGGCGGCTACAGAAACTGCTCCGGCGCCTTCGGCTATTAGCTTATGCTGTTCGATAAGCGCGAGAATTGCCGACGAAATTTCGTCGTCGGTTACAGTTACGATTTCATCTACATATTTCTGACAGCAATCAAACGTATTTACGCCCGGCTCTTTAACCTTGATACCGTCAGCTATAGTTGAAACGGAATCAAGGCATTCTATCTTTCCGCTTTCCATAGACACGAGCATACTTGGCGCGCCGCTTGCCTGAACGCCGTAAATCTTGATTTCGGGCTTTAGCATTTTAGCGGCAAAGGCAACGCCGGAAATAAGTCCGCCGCCGCCGATGGGGACGATTATTGCGTCAATATCGGGAAGCTGGTCAAGCAGCTCAAGTCCGATAGTTCCCTGCCCTGCAATAACGTTTTCATCGTCGAACGGATGAATAAACGTGTAGCCCTTTTCATCTCTTAGCTGTATCGCTTTATTATAGGCGTCGTCATAGACTCCGTTTACTAAACAAACATCGGCTCCGTAGCTCTTTGTTGCCTCAACCTTGGAGATAGGCGCGCCGTCCGGCAGACAGATCAATGATTTGATACCGTTTTTCGAGGCGGCAAGGGCAACGCCCTGAGCGTGATTTCCGGCGGAGCATGCTATAACGCCTTTTGCCTTTTCATCGTCGCTTAGCTGGGAAATTTTATAGTATGCGCCCCTTACTTTAAAAGAGCCCGTTATCTGAAGGTTTTCGGTTTTCAGGTAGATATCGCTCTCGGGATTTATTTTCGGGGCGTGAATTAAATCTGTTTTTCTGATTACGTTTTTCAGCACATAGCCTGCATGATAGATTTTATCAAGAGTAAGCATTTTTTTATACACTCATTTCAGTTAAATTTTGCTTTAAGGACGGAATTCGATCCGCTTAAACCACCTTAAAGCGGTAATTTTTATCGTATCTGACAATACGGTTCCTTTTTAACGGGGGAAAGCCGGAGCGACTTAATACCCTTTAAGGGATTCGGCCGTCTGCTCTGGGAGGATAATATTCCGGATCCGTAAACGCCGTTTTCTCAGCAGACTCGGCTCTCTGTAAATTCGTAATCCGGATAAGTTCCCTTCACGGCATTTTAACTCTTACGATCAGTTCAGAGTGTTATGGCAGGTAAGCATTTTGTCTATAAACTGCTTTGCGGCTCTTGCCGACCGTCCGCTTCTGCCAACAGCGAAACGTTCAGCCTCTTTCTCAAGCTCTTCTCTGGTCATGTCAAGCTTGCATTGCTCGGCAAGACCGTATACAATATCAAGATATTCCTCCTTATTTGGTCTTGAAAAGGAGATTTTTATTCCGAACCGTTCTGAAAGGGATATCAACTCCTGAACGGTATCGTTTCTGTGCATATCGTCGCCGTCTCTGTCTGAAAAGCTTTCCTTGACAAGATGACGTCTGTTGCTTGTGGCATAGATAACGATATTGTCTGCTCTGGCTGATACGGAGCCTTCCAGTATGGCCTTGAGAGCGCCGAAATTATCATCGTCCGAGGCAAAGGAAAGATCGTCGATGAAAAGGATAAATTTAAGGGGATTTTTGCTGAGATTGTCGATTATTACCGGTATATCTCTAAGCTGATCCTTGCGCACTTCTATTATACGCAGTCCTTTTCCCCTGAATTCATTAGCAATGGCTTTAACCGACGAGGATTTGCCTGTTCCTGCATCGCCGGTCAGCAGTACGTTGGAGGCCGGCTTGCCGCTGAGAAGGGCGAGGGTGTTGTCAATTATCATCTGCCGCTGCCGCTGATAGCCGATAAGCTGTGAAAGCTTGATTTCATCAGGATATTTGACGGGAACAATATTGCTCTCTTTTACTATAAACATATAATACTTTGCATAAATTCCATAGCCAAAGCGATCAATATTTTCGATTCTGTCCCGATATTCCGATTTGAAATCATAGCGTGTATTGTCCCATTCGGGCAGAAAGCCTGAATAGGCTATATTTCTTTTAACCGTTTCAGAGGTCATGTCGGCTATACATTGCAGGGCTTCAAGCTCGTTCATAAGACAGTCCTGCATTTTACCGCTTATTTCAAGCCCGTGGGCCTTTCTTATCATATAGATATTTTCGTCCTCAAGCATAAGCGTGAGGATATAGGAGCTTAGGTCGTTGTGGTGGCGGTAAAGGTTAGATACGAAATCCGAATACGCCTGAATCTGCTTTACCGTATCGTCGTCCTCTAAGCTTTTCAGCAAACGTTCAAGACTCCGCATAGTTCGGCAGTTTAATATATCTCTGAAAATGACCAGTGAGCTTAATTTAAAATAAAGCTCCGTTAGCTTGCTGTTCAATCAAAACGCCTCCGCTCTTTAGAGAAGCTCTAAGATTTTATCAGTTACTTCTGTTGTGGACAGAGGCTTGATTCCCGTATTTCCCACAAGATCGGCGGTTCTGAAGCCCTTTTCCAGAAAATCATCTACCGCGGATTCAATAGCGTCAGCTTCTTTATCAAGATCAAAGGAGTATCTGAGCATCATTGCGGCTGAAAGGATCGTCGCGATGGGGTTAGCCTTGTTCTGTCCGGCGATGTCGGGGGCGGAGCCGTGAATAGGCTCGTACATTCCTCTTTTTGACGAGCCCAGCGACGCGGACGGAAGCATGCCGATCGAGCCTGTAATCTGGGAGGATTCGTCTGAAAGTATATCGCCGAACATATTGGTTGTTACTACCACGTCGAACTGCGCCGGATTTTTTACAAGCTGCATCGCCGCGTTATCAACCAGCATATCTGTGCATACGACGTCCGGATAATCCTTTGCGATTTCATGGACCGTAGCTCTCCAAAGACGCGAGCTTTCAAGGACGTTTGCCTTGTCTATGCTTATAACCCTTTTATTTCTTTTTTCAGCCGTTTCAAAGGCCACTCTGGCGATACGTTCTATTTCCATTTTACTGTAGCATTCCGTATCGTAGGCTTCCTCGCCGTATTTGCCCTCTCTTCTGCCTCTTTCGCCGAAATAAATTCCTCCGGTAAGCTCCCTGACCATCATAAGATCGAATCCGTTAGCGGCAATATCGGGGCGGAGCGGGCACTCGTCCCTAAGCGCTTTGTAAAGCTTGGCGGGACGCAGATTTGTAAAAAGACCCAGTGCGGAGCGTATACCGAGGAGAGCCTTTTCCGGACGGCGGTCGCCGGGAAGGTTATCCCACTTAGGACCGCCGACCGCGCCCAACAGGACGCTGTCGCTTGCAAGACAGCCCTCTACGGTTTCCTTGGGAAGCGGATTTCCTGTTGCGTCAATAGCCGCGCCGCCGATAAGATAAGGCGTAAAATTAAATTTATGTCCGAATTTTTCAGCGGTTTTTTTTAGTATAAGGACGGCGCTGTCCACGATTTCCGGACCGATTCCGTCGCCTCTCAGCAATGCTATGTTAAATTCCATGTTATATATCTCCTTATTTAAAGCTGCCGTTTTTTATCGACTCTATAAGTCCGCCGTTTTTAATAATTGATTGTATAAATTCCGGAAACGGCTCGGTTTTGAACTGTCTGCCGGTATTTTTATCCGTTATAACGCCCTTATCCAGATCGGCTTCAACAATATGTCCTTCTTCAACAGCCTCGGCTGCCTCCGGACACTCCAGTATTGCAAGACCGATATTTATAGCGTTTCTGTAAAATATTCTTGCAAAGCTTTTAGCTATAACAAGAGAAATTCCGCTTTCCTTTATTGCAATCGGAGCGTGTTCACGGGAAGAACCGCAGCCGAAATTGAAGCCGGCCGCCATAATGTCGCCCTTTTGAACCCGTCCGGCAAAGCTTTTGTCAAGATCCTCCATACAGTGTGACGCAAGCTCCTTTTTGTCGCTTGTGTTAAGGTATCTTGCGGGAATTATAACGTCTGTGTCTACATTATCGCCGTATTTTATGACCTTACCTTCAAAAACCATTTTACATTACCTCCTTAGGCTCTGCAATTTTTCCGGCAATAGCCGACGCCGCCGCAACAGCCGGACTTGCCAGATATACCTCTGAATCGACATGTCCCATTCTGCCGACAAAGTTTCTGTTTGTAGTGGCGACAGCTCTTTCGCCCTCGGCGAGAATGCCCATATATCCGCCCAGACAAGGACCGCAGGTAGGAGTTGAAACGACTGCTCCGCACTCGATAAAGGTTTTCAGGAGTCCTTGCTCCATAGCTTCAAGATAGATTTTCTGAGTTGCCGGAATTATAATTGTCCTGACATTCTTAGCAACCTTTTTGCCTTTCATGATTTCAGCGGCAAGCTGAAGATCCTCAAGACGGCCGTTTGTACATGAGCCTATAACTACCTGATCTATTTTTATATCGTCGATTTCGTCGACAGTGCGAGTATTCTCCGGAAGATGAGGGAAAGAAACGGTAGGTTTGATTTCGCTCAGGTCAATTATGTAGGTTTCGTCATAAGCCGCGTCCTCGTCAGCCTTGTAAACCTTTGGCTCTCTTGAGCTGTGTTCCCTGACATATTCTATGGTTTTATCGTCGACTTCGAATATACCGTTCTTAGCGCCCGCTTCAATAGCCATGTTAGCCATACAGAGCCTGTCGCTTACAGAAAGACTGTGAAGACCTTCTCCGGTAAATTCCATTGAACGGTATAACGCGCCGTCAACGCCGATCATTCCGATTATATGGAGAATAACGTCCTTACCCGTCACATATTTATTGAGCTTTCCCTTGAGCTCGAATTTTATAGCTGACGGTACCTTGAACCATGCCTTTCCCGTCGCCATTCCGCACGCCATATCTGTTGAACCTACGCCTGTAGAAAATGCGCCCAGCGCGCCGTATGTGCAGGTATGGGAATCGGCGCCTATTACGGCGTCGCCTGAAACAACCAGTCCCTTTTCGGGAAGGAGAGCGTGTTCAATACCCATTTCGCCCACGTCGTAAAAGTTTGTGATTTCCTTTTCACCGCAGAAGTCGCGGCACATTTTGCACTGCTGCGCCGCCTTTATATCCTTGTTCGGAGCAAAGTGATCCATAACCATAGTCACCTTATTCTTGTCAAAGACATTTTCGGCGCCGAGCTTGTTGAATTCCTTGATGGCTACAGGAGAGGTAATGTCGTTGCCGAGAACTAAATCAAGGTTTACTAAAATAAGCTGTCCGGCCTCGACCTTTTCCAGTCCCGCATGAGCCGCAAGAATTTTCTGCGTCATTGTCATGCCCATAATATATCATTCCTTTCAGATTTTTAATTTGTTTGCTATTGTGGTTTAGATATTCTTAATTTTTTTCTACTATACTTTTATTTCCAAAATATTTGATTAAAATTAATATCAAAGCGCTGCCAGCGAGTATTCCATCCATTATTCCGGCAGGAAGCAAAAACATCATTAATGTTATTGTGATAACGCAATTTATGACTGATAATACCAGTCCCCACATTCTATTTTTTAACAATCCTATTGCACCGATAAGCCTAAATATTCCATAAATTGCTCCTATGATCATCATCATATAAAGATTGTCTTGTAAATATGAAAGTTTAAATGCAAAATATTTACCAATATCAAATTTGTCAGTTCCGAATATCAATGCCGGTATCATACAAAAAACCCCTCCAAGTTCCATGAATCCACCGTGTATGATCATCAATAATGCAGGTATTTTGTAACTTTTCATAAAAATTAGATTTCCATTCAAATTAGTTATTTATTAATAATAGCTCCCTTATCAGCGGAGGAAACCATAGCCGCGTATCTTTTAGCATAGCCCGTTATGCCCTCTTTTACAAGCAGCTTTGTATTTTTCTTTCTTGTCTCAAGCTCCTCGTCGGAAACCTCAAGAGTGATTTTATAGTTTGGAATATCTATTGAAATAATATCTCCGTCCTTAACGTATGCGATATTTCCGCCGCTGACAGCCTCCGGAGAAACATGACCGATAGCGGCGCCTCTTGTAGCTCCGCTGAAACGTCCGTCTGTAATAAGAGCAACGTCCTTGTCAAGCCCCATTCCGGCAATCGCCGACGTAGGAGAAAGCATTTCTCTCATACCCGGACCTCCGGCAGGACCTTCGTAACGAATCACTACAACGTCGCCGGCCTTAATTCCGCCGCCTCTGATAACTTCTATGGCTTCCTCTTCGCTGTTGAATACCCTTGCAGGACCGGTATGTTTTAACATTTCAGGAGCAACCGCGCTTCTCTTTACAACGCAGCCGTCGGGAGCGAGGTTACCTCTTAATACGGCGATTCCGCCGGTTTCGCTGTAAGGATTATCAATTGTTCTTATAATTTCAGGATTTCTGTTGACAACGCCCTTTATATTTTCACCTAAAGTCCGGCCGGTAACGGTCATAACATCGGTATTGATAAGTCCTTTTTTGTTAAGCTCGCTGAGAACCGCGTAAACGCCGCCCGCTTCGTTAAGATCCTCCATATATGTATGGCCGGCGGGAGCGAGATGACAAAGGTTAGGCGTTTTGGCGCTGATTTCATTTGCCATGTCAAGATTTATTGTAATTGAGCATTCATTTGCGATTGCGGGAAGATGAAGCATGCTGTTTGTTGAGCATCCCAGCGCCATATCGGCGGTTAATGCGTTATGGAACGCTTTTTCCGTCATGATGTCAAGAGGACGGATATTCTTTCTGTAAAGCTCCATTACAGCCATACCCGCTTTTTTCGCAAGCTTTATTCTCTCCGAATAAACTGCCGGAATCGTACCGTTGCCGCGGAGTCCCATACCCAGAACCTCAGTCAGGCAGTTCATGGAGTTAGCGGTATACATTCCGGAGCATGAGCCGCAGGTAGGACAGGCCTTGTTTTCATATTCCTCAACGTCCTCAAGGCTAATTTTGCCGGCAGAATAAGCGCCGACGGCTTCAAACATGCTTGAAAGACTGGTCTTGCCGCCGTTTACGTGCCCTGCAAGCATAGGGCCGCCGCTTACGAATATGGTAGGAACGTTTACTCTTGCCGCCGCCATAAGAAGTCCCGGAACGTTTTTATCGCAGTTGGGAACCATAACGAGAGCGTCAAAGTGGTGAGCAAGCGCCATGCATTCAGTTGAATCGGCAATAAGATCGCGGGTTACCAGAGAATATTTCATTCCCTTGTGTCCCATTGCAATACCGTCGCACACCGCGATTGCCGGAAATACTACGGGGGCGCCGCCGCCCATTGCGACGCCGAGCTTAACCGCCTCGACGATTTTATCTATGTTCATATGTCCCGGTACAATTTCATTGTATGACGAAACAATACCGACCAGCGGACGCTTCATTTCCTCGTGAGTCATTCCGAGAGCGTTGAACAGCGAACGCTGTGGAGCCATTTCAACTCCGTCGCAGAAAAAGTTTTCAGCCATTTTTATTACCTCGTTTTATTTATTTTACATCAATATCCGTTTTTATATTTCCCACATCAACCTTAACATTAGTTTTGATATCATCAGAATCATTTGAACATCCGACTAAAACTCCTAAAGAAACAATACAACAAATAAATATTAAAATTTTTTTCATGATATTTTCTCCAAAAAGCAAACTGCTTTCCCGACTTTGTAAATCAGGAAAGCAGCAGTTATTGATTATAAATGCCGGCCAGTCCGATTACAGCGATTTCTCGTTTAATCCAATACCGGATATAACAGCGTCAGTTTTATCAGTTATTGATAAACTTATCTTCTTCGTTGTTCCAGCTATAAAGCTTGCGGATTTCTTCGCCGACCTTTTCTGACGGATGCTCGGCGGCAAGCTTTCTCATAGCTCTGAAATGAGCCTGACCGCCTGCGGCAGACATATCGAGGAGGAATTCCTTTGCAAATGAGCCGTCCTGAATATTTTTGAGTATCTGCTTCATAGCCTTCTTGGTATCGTCAGTGATGATCTTAGGACCTGTTATGTAATCGCCGTATTCAGCGGTGTTTGAAATAGAATATCTCATGCCGGCGAAGCCGCTCTGATAAATGAGGTCGACAATAAGCTTCATTTCATGAATACACTCGAAATAAGCGTTTCTCGGATCATATCCCGCTTCAACAAGAGTTTCAAAGCCCGCCTGCATAAGAGCGCATACGCCGCCGCAAAGAACTGCCTGTTCGCCGAAAAGATCTGTTTCTGTTTCTGTTCTGAAAGTTGTCTCAAGAACGCCCGCTCTTGCGCCGCCGATTGCAAGACCGTATGCGAGAGCCATATCCTGAGCCTTTCCTGACGCGTCCTGAGCAACTGCCACAAGACACGGAACGCCCTTTCCGGCCTGATATTCGCTTCTTACCGTATGACCGGGTCCCTTAGGAGCGATCATTGTAACGTCAACGAATGACGGAGGAACGATCTGACCGAAATGGATAGCGAAGCCGTGAGCAAACATGAGCATATCGCCTTCCTTGAGATTAGGCTCTATATCCTGCTTATACATAGCGGCCTGCTTCTCGTCATTGATAAGTATCATGATGATATCGGCCTGCTTTGCAGCCTCTGCGGCCGTAAACACTTCAAAGCCCTGTGCCTCGGCCTTTGCCCATGACCTGCTGCCTTCGTAAAGACCGATAATAACTCTTGCATTGTCTCCGAGAGATTCCTTGGCGTTAAGAGCATGAGCGTGTCCCTGGCTTCCGTAGCCGATAACCGCTATCGTCTTGCCGTAAAGTAAGGTTAAATCGCAGTCTTCCTGATAAAATACCTTTGCTGAATTTGACATTATAAAGACTCCTTTTACAATATAATAATTTATTGGACAGCCGACGAGATTAATTTTTTCTCAGACAATTGCTGCCTCTTTCAAGAGCTACTATACCCGTACGGCATATCTCCATTATGCCGAAGGGCTTTACAAGCTCAATAAAAGCGTTGATTTTTGAGCTTTCTCCGGTTATTTCAATGCAGAGGGCGTCCGGAGAATAATCTACGATCTTGGAACGGAAAACGTCTACCGCGGCGAGTATATCCTGTCTTGTCCTGGAATCGTTCTTGATTTTGATAAGAAGAAGCTCTCGGGTGACAGTTTCGTCGCGCTCCATAATCTGAACCTGCTTTACGTCGTGAAGCTTACTGAGCTGTTTGATAATCTGAGTTTTTGAATATTCGTCGCCTCTCATGGAAATGGTTATCCTTGAAAATTCAGGCGATTCTGTCTCGCCGACGGTCAGCGTATCAATGTTAAAGCCTCTTCTTGTGAACATGCTTGAAACTCTTGTTAAAACTCCGAATCTGTTTGAAACAAGTATACTGAAAACATATTTTTCCATCAGATTTCACCTCCGCGGATTTCTGTTATAATATCGTCGATAGAGCCGCCCGGAGGAAGCATAGGAAGAACAAATTCATCCTTATCTATTTTACAGTCTATAACCGCCGGACGCTTTGCCTCAGCGGCCTTATCCAAAGCCTCTGAAAGCTCCGCTGTGTCTGACGCTCTAAAGCCCAGAGCGCCGAAGGCCTCCGCAAGCTTTACAAAATCGGTCTGACGGCAGAGCGTCGTATTTGAATAGTGCTTGTTGAAAAACAGCGTCTGCCATTGCCTTACCATTCCCAGAACCCCGTTGTTCATAATTACGATGATTACCGGAATGTTGCATGAAACCGCGGTTGCCAGCTCGTTTAGATTCATTCCGAAGCTTCCGTCGCCTGTGAAAAGAACGGTCGGTTTCCGCGACGCCGTATACGCGCCGACAGCGGCTCCCAAACCAAAGCCCATAGTGCCTAAGCCGCCGCTTGAGATGAATGTTCTCGGCTTTTCGAATTTGTATCTCTGCGCAGCCCACATCTGATGCTGTCCTACGTCGGTTACTATAATAGCGTCGTCAGGCATTTTTTTATTGACTGTGTCTATAATATCATAGGGAGTCATAGCGCTTGACTTTGCAGTCATTCCGGCTTCCTCAGCCTTGAATTTTTCTATTTCGGCATTCCATTCAGGACGCTGCTGCTTTTTAAGCATAGAATTAAGCTTTGAAAGTATTTCCTTAACATCCCCGTTTAATCCGAGATGGCTGGTTACGTTCTTATCTATTTCCGCGTCGTCTACGTCAATATGTATTATATTGCAGTTTCTAACGTAAACGTCCTTGTTTCCCGTCGCTCTGTCGCTGAATCTGGCGCCCGCGGCAATAACCAGATCCGCTTCGGCCTGAGCCATAGATGACGCGTAATGTCCGTGCATTCCCTGCATTCCGAGGAATCTCGGATTTGAACATGGAACGGCGGAAACGCCCATCATACTGCATCCGATCGGAGCGTCGATAAGCTCGGCAAATTCCATGACCTCGCTTCCCGCGTTTCCTGAGATTATACCGCCGCCGCAGTAGATATAGGGCTTGCGTGCTTTGGCTATCATTTCCGCGGCAATTTTAAGCTGCTCGTCGCTTGCTTGGGGATTTTTATAAGGCTCGAACGGCTTTTTATTTTCAAACTCTGTCGTGGCTATCTGAACGTCCTTGGGAACGTCTACCAGAACAGGTCCGGGACGTCCCGATTTTGCTATCCTGAAAGCTTCTCTCAGCGTATCCGCAAGCTCGTCTACGTCCTTTACAATATAATTGTGCTTTGTTACCGGCAGGGTAACTCCGCAGATATCAACCTCCTGAAAACTGTCTCTGCCCAGCAGACTGCACGGAACGTTGCCGGTTATTGCGACTACCGGAACAGAATCCAGATAAGCGGTCGCTATTCCGGTTACAAGGTTTGTGGCTCCCGGACCGGACGTTGCAAGAACGACGCCTGTTTTTCCGGTTGATCTTGCATAGCCGTCCGCGGCGTGAGCCGCGCCCTGCTCATGGGCCGTTATTATATGCTTTATGCGGTCCTGATTTTCGTAAAGAGCGTCGTATATATTTATAACCTGACCTCCGGGATAGCCGAAGATACAGTCGCAGCCCTGTTCTAACAGAACCTCGATTATAATCTGTGAACCTGATAATTTCATAAGTAAAATCCTTTCGATAAAAATATGTTAAAAAGCCTGCGGAAATCTTTACCGCAGGACTGCTGAGTATATCTAAAATAAAAATAAATATAGCAGGTGAAACTCAGACTCGGTAAATCGCCGGCTCTCCCGGCATAATAATCAAGCTTGAAGCGGAAAACACTTCGGCAAATCTATTCACATTTATTTTAATCATCCGGGAAAACCTCCTTTAATCCTATTTTGAATACTATTAAATATATCACGATTAAATAAAAGTTTCAATAGATAATTTTATTTTTGTAGAATTTGAACATATAAATCACGGGAAATCATGCCGTCGGTTAACGGTTTAACAACAATCGAACGGAAAAATTCAGCCGCGGAAGATTCAAATCATTAAAATTATACCACAATTCAGATATTATTTCAATATACCGGAAGAAAAAAGGTATAAAAAAGATTTACATAACAAAAACAAACTGGTATTTTCAGCCTTGACATTATCTTTACAAACGGGTATACTATTAATGAATTGTTCAAAGACATAAGGGGAGGATATTATGCCCGCTGACTATTCGGTTCTTATGGCGGTTTATGCCAAGGAAAAACCGGAAAACCTGCGTGAAAGTATAAAAAGCATGGTAGAACAGACTGTCGCGCCGAACGATTTCGTTATTGTCTGCGACGGTCAGCTTACCTCTGCTCTTTATCTTGTTATAGACGAATTTAAGGAAAGATATCCTTATATCAACGTAATCTACTCTGAAAAAAACAGAGGACTGGCCGCGGCTTTAAGCAATGGTCTGAATTACTGCAAAAATGATATAGTAGCAAGAATGGACAGCGACGATATAGCCTTTCCCGACAGAATGAGGCTTCAGCTTGACGCTTTCAGGGAACAGGGCGCGGATATAGTAAGCGGTACTGTGACGGAATTTGAAGGGGATATAAGCAACGCTCTTGCTGTCAAGGAGCTTCCCGAAACACCGGAGGAAATAAAAAAATATGCCGGCAGGAGAAATCCGTTTAATCATCCCTGCACAGCGTTCCGAAAGCAGCAGGTTTATGTGTCCGGAGGATATATGGAGTGCCGCTGGTTCGAGGATTATTATCTTTGGCTTAGAATGCTCCGCCGCGGCTGCAAGGCGTATAATATACGTCAGCCGCTGCTTTACATGAGAGCGGGAAGAGGTATGTACGGCAGGAGAGGCGGTCTTGATTATACGATAGCGGCTTTGAAATTCCGCAGGAGAATATACAGAGAGGGATTTTGCGGATTCGGTGATTTTTTAGCGGCCTGCGCCGCACATATAGCGGTCGGACTTGTTCCCAACAGGCTTCGCATATTTCTTTATTCGAAATTTCTGAGAAAGCGGAGGGATAAATGAGCTTTTTAAGAATGGCTCCGAGAAGGATATGGTCCTTTTTGAATATCGTCAACAGCGTTGTTCCCAAAAATGAAAGAAAAATATTTTTATATTCTAACATGGGCTTCCGCGACAATATCAGGGCGGTTTACGATTATCTTATTGAAAACGGCTATAACAGTCGTTTTAAGATAATATGCAGCCTTGACGACAGAGCCGTTGTAAAACGGGAAAAAAACGTTAAGCTTATAAACAACCTCAGGGGACTTTTCAGCTTTTTTACCTGTAAATATGTTTTCTACTGCTTCGGGAAATATCCCGTAAAGCCGAAAAGAGGGCAGAAGGTTTTTAATCTCTGGCACGGCATGCCGCTTAAAAGAATAGGAAATATGCTTCCGGGATATGAAAAAACCGATTATAATTATTTTACCGGAATATTGTGCACCTCCGAGTTTTTCCGAGATATAATGAAAAAAAGCTTTAGCTGCGACGACGGTCAGATCATAATCTGCGGGCAGCCCAGAACTGACGAAATGATAAAAAGCGCGTCTGTAAAACATTCAGACGGCGACAGACTTCTGCTCTGGCTTCCCACCTTCCGTCAGGGGCATGCGGACGAGCTTGATATTCTTAATCCGGAACAGTTTAAACGCCTTGATTCCCTCTGCGGCAAATACGGCTGGAAAGTGACGATCAAGCTTCATCCGCTGTCGGAGTCCTCGCCGGACAGGTTAAGAAAATTCAATAATATAAGCGTAATAGATCAGGAAACCTTTGAAAAAAACGGCGTGGGACTTTATTCCCTGCTCGGAAGGGCGGACGCTCTGATAACCGATTATTCGTCGGTTTATTTTGATTATCTGCTTCTTGACCGTCCTATCGGTTTCGCGGTAGGCGATATGAAAGATTATGAAGGAGAGCGCGGCTTTACAGTGGATAATCCGTATGACTATATGCCTGGCGAAAAGTTTTCAGACGGCGAGGGAATGCTGGAGTTTGTACGTTCTGTTTTCAGCGGCATAGATCCTTACGGGGCAAAGCGAAGGGAAATGAACGATATTTTCAATAAATATCAGGACGGTCAAAACTGCCGCAGAGCTGTCGAGGCTGTCGGAATAAGGTAAACTAGATGAGTATAAAGGAAAAAATAAAGGAAGTTGCGTTCTTAAAGAAGCTTTTAAAACGACTTTATCTTAAAATCAGGTCGGATAAATTCGTTAAGCTTTCTCAAAGGGAAAAGACTGACGCCAAGCTCGTGGTTTTCGAATCCTTTCAGGGCAGAAGCTATTCGTGCAGTCCAAAGGCTATATACGAGTATATGCAGAAGGCTCCTGAATTTGCGGATTACCGCTACGTTTGGGTTTTCCGTGATATTAAGTCTCATGGAAGCTTTGCTGAAAACACAAGTCTTGTAAAATTTGATTCTGATAAAGCGTACAGGGCGTATGCCCGGGCGGGCACATGGATAGTTAATTCAAGGCTCAGGGATTTTATCTTCCCCAGAGCGGATCAGCGTTATATACAGTGCTGGCACGGTACTCCGTTTAAAAAAATAGGCTGCGACATTGAAGCGGCGGGAAACGCAACCTCTACGGTTGACGAAATCCGCAGGGAATATACAAAAGAGGCGGAAAAAATAACCGCTATGATCTCACAGTCGCCATTTTGCACTCAGAAGCTTATATCGGCTTTTAATCTGGACAGGCTTGGCAAAGAAAATATTATATTGGAAACCGGATATCCGAGAAACGACGAGCTTTTTAATTACAGCGGAGAAAAAGTTGAAAGAATAAAGGAAAGCTTTAATATACCGGAAGATAAGCTTGTGATTCTTTATTGCCCTACGTTCCGCGATAATCAGTTCGGCGGCGCGGGCTACACCTTAAAGCTTTCAATGGATTTTGAAAGCCTGCGTCTCAAATGCGGCGATGATTTTGTTATACTTTTCAGGGCGCATTATTTTGTGGCGGATAATTTTGATTTTGAAAGGTTCGGAGGCTATGTGCTGGACGCGTCCGATTATGGAGACATAAACGATCTGTATATTATAAGCGATGTTCTGATAACCGATTATTCAAGCGTTTTTTTTGATTATGCTAACTTGAACAGACCGATGCTGTTTTATTTATATGACGTAAGCGAATATATGACGAGAATGAGAGACTTTTATTTCGGTACCGCAATGCTTCCGGGCTTTACGGCTCAGACGCAGTCAAAGCTTGAGGAATGTCTGAAAATGGTTTTGAACGATCTGAGAGCCGGAGGAAACGGGCTATTAAAATATGAATCGGTTCTGAAGGCCTTTAGAAAGAAATTCAATCCATATGACTGCGGAAGCTGCGCTAAGAAGGCTGTAATCGAAATATTCAAATAAACCGGAGATGATAAAATGGTAAAGAGAAAAACGCGTTTCGGATTGACTGAGATAGTTTCCGAACACAGAGGACAGTGGAAAAAAATATGGATGCTTGCGGTAAACGATCTTATAAAAAAATACAAGGGTTCCGTTATGGGACCTTTATGGGCGCTGATTAAACCGTCGTTTACGCTGTTTATATTATGGTTTGCCTTTACTGTGGGAATAAGAAACAGCGGGATGGTAAGCGGCTATCCGAGGTTTGTCTTTATGCTTTCAGGATATATTCCGTGGTTTTTTATAAATGAGGAAATCGTAGGCGGATCCCGTTCTATCAGAAACAACAGTCAGTTTGTGACGAAGCTTTCCTTTCCAGTATCTAATATAATGACCTTTAATGCGCTTGGTTTGCTGATTGTCCACATAGGCATGTGCGTTATAATGTATATTATGCTTATATTTATGGGATACGGACCGTCCGTTTACAATCTTCAGTTTTTCTACTATATGCCGATGATGTTCCTGTTTCTGCTGGCTCTTTCTTGGGCGACGGCGCCTCTGAGCGCGTTCAGCAGGGATTTTGAAAATCTTATTAACTCAATTATGACCGGTCTTTTCTGGCTTTCAGGCATATTCTGGAACACATATGAGGTGCAGAGCAGAATTTTAAAAACGGTTATGTATTTTAATCCGCTGAATTATTTTATAAACGGTTACAGGAAATGCTTTCTTTACCATGAATTTATTTTCGACAGCAATTACACTACGGAAACCCTTGTATTCTTTGCGGAGTTTCTGCTTATTATCTTCTTAGGCTCGCATTATTACAGAAAGCTTAGAAAAATCCTACCCGATGTTCTTTAAAATAACAGCAAAAGGAGCGGCAGTCATGAGCAAAACCGTAATAAAGTTTGAAAATGTCAGTAAAGAATATTTTCTTTATAAAAATGAAAAAGCAAGATTCAAGGCTATTTTCAACAATAATAAGGGCGTCAAGCGCCATAAGGTATTGGACGGCATTTCATTCGAGATAAAAGAAGGAGAATCAGTCGGAATAATAGGCAAAAACGGCGCGGGAAAATCGACTCTGCTGAAAATGATAACCGGCGTGTCCTTCGCAACCTCCGGAGATATATACGTAAACGGCAAGGTGGCGGCGCTTTTAGAGCTTACGGCCGGTTTTTCCGGGGATATGACGGGCAGGGAAAATATTTATCTTAAGTGCTATCTGCTCGGTCTTGAAAAGTCCGAGATAAGTGAAATAGAGAATAGTATAATTGAATTTGCAGCGCTGGGAGAATATATTGATCAGCCGGTAAGAACCTATTCAAGCGGTATGAAAATGCGTCTGGGCTTTGCTATAAATATAAATATACGTCCGGATATACTTGTTATAGACGAGGCTCTCAGCGTGGGGGACGCCGAATTCAGAAAAAAATGCGAGGCCAGAATAAGAAAACTGCGAGATTCGGGCATAACCGTTTTATTTGTAAGTCATTCTATGGCGAGCATGAGCGACACATGCAGCAGGGCTATTTATTTGAACGGCGGAAAGATTGTTTTTGACGGGGACGTCTGCGAAGCGTTTGAAAGGTATAACGGAAAGAAAAAGTGAGTTTATTGTTAAGAACTTTATTATGATAGACCGGTCAAACGTGCCCAAAACATTTGTTATGTGACGACGATATACAGAAACAAACCCTCAGGAAATAAAAATCCTGAGGGTTGATAAATTTAATTACTGTTAAACTAAAAGCTATAGTTAAAATTCAGCCTGTAATTGAAGATTTCTATTTCAGCAAGTCTTGATGTATCATCTTGTCTTGCTTGACGTATATTAATCATTTTTTTACCTCAAATTTCTGTTTATTGCTTTTAATTATAACAAAGTAAACGATATGAGTCAATACAATAAAAATACTTAAAGCCTTTGATACTTTAACTTCAAAGGCTTTTGGTATTTTAATCATCGTTTTTTAACTATTTCCGCATATTTTTTCTAAAAAATATCTGTGCACTGAAACGTCGTTTGTAAGCTCCGGATGGAATGCGGTAACAAGCTGCTTATCCTGTCTTGCCGCGACTATTTTGCCTCCGCAGACAGCAAGAGGCTTAACCCCTTCGCCTGCCTCTTCGATATACGGCGCTCTTATAAAAGTCATTGGGATTTTTCCTATTTCGTCAAAGCTTTCTTCCGCGTTGAAGCTTCCGAGCTGACGTCCGTAGGCGTTTCTTTTGGCGGTAATCCGCATTGTGCCTAAGTGAACGGATTCGTCGCCGAGGATTTTTTCCGCAAGCAGAATAAGACCGGCGCATGTGCCGAATACGGGCATACCGTCCTGTATAAGCTTTCTCAGCGGATTCATTAATTCAAGCTCGTTTAAGAGCTTTCCCATGACCGTGCTTTCTCCGCCCGGCAGCACCGCCGCGTCCATGCCCTGCTCTATATCCTTTTTCTGCCTTATTTCAAAGACATCGGCGCCTAAAGACGCAAGCATTTTTTCATGTTCAGTAAACGCTCCCTGTAAAGCCAGTACGCCGACCTTCATTATTTCCCTCTTTCTGCCATAAGCAAAGCTATTTCCTGCTCGTTTATTCCGACCATTGCTTCTCCGAGATCCTCGGAAAGCTCTGCGAGCATTTTGTAATCGTTAAAATTGGTTACGGCTTTTACTATTGCAGCCGCACGTTTGGCGGGATTTCCCGATTTGAAGATTCCCGAACCGACGAATACTCCCTCTGCGCCAAGCTGCATCATAAGAGCGGCGTCCGCCGGAGTCGCAACGCCTCCCGCCGCAAAGTTTACAACAGGCAGTCTTTTGTTTTCTGCAACATATCTTACAAGGTCATAATCAACCTGCAAGTCCTTTGCCGCCTGATAAAGCTCGTCTTCGGACATTGACGAAATTCTGCGGATTTCTCCCTGCATCGTTCTCATATGTCTGACAGCCTGAACGACATCTCCGGTACCAGGCTCGCCCTTTGTTCTTATCATAGACGCGCCCTCGCTGATTCTTCTGAGAGCTTCCCCTAAATCCTTGGCGCCGCATACGAACGGAACCTCGAATTTTGTCTTGTCGATATGATATTTATCATCGGCCGGCGAGAGCACTTCGCTTTCATCTATATAGTCAATTTCTATAGCCTGCAAAATCTGAGCCTCGGCAAAATGTCCTATCCTGCATTTTGCCATAACCGGTATTGACACCGCCTCCTGTATTCCCTTTATCATTTTAGGATCGCTCATTCTGGCGACGCCTCCTGCCGCCCTTATATCGGCAGGTATCCTTTCAAGCGCCATTACCGCGCATGCACCGGCCTTTTCAGCTATTTCCGCCTGTTCGGGAGTTGTAACGTCCATAATAACTCCGCCCTTGAGCATCTGTGCAAGCTCCTTATTCAGTTCATAACGGTTATTTGCCATATTAATCTCCATTCTGCCGCTTTCGGAATCAGCGAATATAGTAATGAAAATATCTCTGCGGCTTTATGTATTTTCATTTGATCTGTCGTACTAACGATTTATCAGTATAATATTAATATTTTTTACGCTGATTGCCGCTTGACTGTTTTTATAAAGTACGATATAATATTAATACTGAATTGACATTATTTCAATAACCAATTTTAATATTTTTTATAAGGTCGATTTTATATGCTAACTTTTAATTTAGATCCTCAATCTCATATTCCGTTATACAGTCAGCTTTACAGCGCTGTCAGAAGCTCTATAGAAAAAGGTGAAATAGCCGCAGGAGAGCGGCTGCCGTCGAAAAGAGAGCTTGCCTCGCATCTGAAAATAAGCGTTGTTACAGTTGAAAGCGCTTATTCTCAGCTTTGCGCGGAGGGCTATATTCATTCGAAGCCGGGCAGCGGTTTTTATGCTGAAAAAATACAATCAAGGCTTGCTTCTGAAAATATGGATATTCCGCATATAGACAAGGAGCCGCCGGAAGACAATTATAAATATGATTTTGGTACTAACCGCGCTGACACGGCCTTCTTTCCGTTTTCATCATGGGCAAAGCTTTCAAGGGAGGTGCTGAACAGTCAAAGCGAAGATCTGCTTAATTCCTGCGGTCCTTATGGTACGGCGGAGCTGAGAGTGCAGATAGCGGCATATCTTAAAAGCTTCCGCGGTATGAATGTAAACCCAAAACAAATCGTTGTGGGAGCGGGCTCAGAATATCTTACGGGACTTATTATACAGTTATTGGGGAGGGAACGTTCCTATGGAATAGAAAATCCCGGATATGGGAAAATATATCGAATATTCAAGCAAAACTGCATGAAAACTGTGCCGATAGCTATGGACGGTTACGGCGCGGATATAAGAAATGTATTTGATAATACTGATATTTTTCATATTACGCCCTCCCATCACTTTCCACTCGGAACAATAATGCCCGTCAGCCGCCGTCAGGAAATTTTAGGCATGGTTTATTCTGAAAACGGAAAATATATAATTGAGGACGATTACGACAGTGAATTCAGATTTTCCGGTAAACCGATACCGACTCTTCAAAGCATGGATACCGGCGAACGCGTTATATATATTAATACTTTCACAAAGACGCTTGCTCCGTCAATGAGAATAAGCTATATGGTTCTTCCGCCTCATCTTGTAACGGCCTACCGTAAAAGGCTTGGATTTTACGCCTGCACTGTTCCGGTTTTCGAGCAAATTACTTTATCGGAATTTTTAAAGCAGGGTTTCTTTGAGAGGCATATCAGCCGCATGAGAAAGCTTTACAGAAAGAAGCGGGACATTTTTCTGACAGCGGCGGAGGAATGGAAAAGAAAAGGGACGGTTATTATAAGCGGTGAGGATTCGGGACTTCATTTTCTTATGCGCGTCAGAAATTCAATGACTGAAAGCGGGCTTTTGGAGTCGGCGGCGGCACACGGAATAGGAATTCACGGATTGTCCGAATATTACTGGACGGATAAAGAGTCGGCGCCTGAAAGCCGAATCGTCATAGGCTATTCGGGAATGGACGGCGAAGCGATAAGAGAAGCGGCCTCACTGCTTGGAGAAATATGGAGACTTTAAAATAATAAAAAAGTACCGGATATTATTCCGGTACTTTTCATATATAATATATTAACCCATTATAACTGTGATTTTGTTTTCTGTCGCGAGCTTATCAGCCGGAATGTAATTACCCTCCAGTTTTTCTCCGTTGAGTACGATTTCCCTTACTCCGCTCTGAACATGCTCCGCATTCTGAACTTCAATAGAAAGCTGTTTTCCTCTGAATGATTTCTCGATTCTGAAACCGTCCCATTCAGATGGAATTGCAGGAGAAACAGTCAGTCCGTCGGCGTCGGGACGCATTCCGCAGATACCCTCCACACAGCCAACCATAACAGTTGAGGCTGTTCCGGTAAGCCAATGAACATGAGAGCGTCCCTCATAAGGAGAAGCCTTGCTTTCAGTGAACTGTCCGTGAGCATAAGGCTCGATAACTCTTATTTCCGCCTTGTCGTTCATTGCCGCCGGAGAGCTTTCCATAAAGTATTCAAACGCTCTGTCGCCGTGACCTATCAGAGATTCGGCAAGAATGAGCCAGCCCTGCGACTGAGAGAATATTCCCCCGTTTTCCTTTGTATCGGCGTTGAAAATATGCATTAAAGCGCCGTCAAAGTAATGATCCTTATAGGGAGGATCTAAAAGCTTAGCGCCGTATGGAGTATTGAGTATATCGTGAACGCTGTTCAAAGCGTCCTCCGCCTGCTTGTTCGAAGCGAATTTTGAGATTACGCTCCAGCTCTGAGGATTAAGCCACATGCTTGCTTCAGGATCGTTCTTTGCTCCTACGATTACGCCGTCTTCGCGTATTCCTCTTATAAATCTGTCCTCGTCCCAGCACTTTTCAAGCGACGCGCCTAATTCGGACTGAACCTTTTCAATATAAGAAACATATTCTATATCGTTTCTTTCAGCCGCCATATCCTTTATTACAGACATTGCATAATAAAGCTGGAATGCTACAAAGGTGGATTCGCCCTTTGCGCCCATTCTCAGGCAGTCGTTCCAATCGGCGTGAAGTCCGGCCGGCATAGCGTGAGCGCCGAGTCTTTCCATTGAAAAGCGTATGGCGTTTTTAAGATGATCGTAAACTGAAGCCTCGCCGCCGTTGGCATATACGATTACCTCGTCAAGAAAGCTCTTGTTGCCGCTTTCTCCGATATATTTAACGATAGTCGGAAACAGCCATAATGCATCGTCTGCACGGTATGAAGGGTGTCCTGTTTCCTTAACGTATTCCGGATCGTCCGGCGTATTTTCATGACCGGCGTTATGATTGAATTTTACAAGAGGCAGACCGCCGCCGTTATCAACCTGCGCCGAAAGCATAAAGCGGATTTTATCCGCCGCCATCTCCGGATCAAGGTGAATAATGCCCTGTATGTCTTGAACGGTGTCGCGGTAGCCGTAGCCGTTTCTGAGTCCGCAGTAAACGAATGAAGCCGCTCTTGACCATATAAAGGTTATAAAGCACTGGAAAGCGTTCCATACGTTTATCATATTATTAAATTCTTCTGACGGAGTTTCAACCTGAAAACGGTTGAGAGTAGAATGCCAGTAGCTCTTAAGCTCTGCTATTTCCCTGTCCGCCCTGCCTTTTTCCTTGTATTCCTCAAGGATAGCGCTTGCTTCCCTGTTATCCTTCTGACCTAAAATATATATAAGCTCGGCAGTCTGTCCCGGCTCAAGAGTAATATCCGATTGCAGCGCTCCGCAGGAGTTGGAGTTATAATTCATAGAGCCGTCAAGCCTGCCCTTTTCAACTGCCTCGGGATTTGAATAGGTTCTGTAAGAGCCGATAAAGCTGTCGGGATTTCCGCAGGCTGCCGTCACGTCGGCGCCTACCATACCGAAAAATCTTTCGCGGTGGTTTGAGCCTGTTTCGTCCCTGCTTGAATTTTCGTTGATGTGCTGAAGAATCTTGTTGCCCTCAAAGCTTGTTCTGGTAATAAAAAGCGTATACTGCAGATTTACCTGATCCTGTTCATAGTTGTTGTCATTGGTAAATTCCACAAAGCCGAAAACAGAAAGCTTTCTTGGCTTTGAATCGTTATTTGTTATTTTGCTGCGCCATACCTCGTAGGTTTTTCCGTTCGGCACATAATAAGCGGTTTCAGCGGCTATATTCTCATATTCCGAGCTTATAACCGTATAAGCGGTACCGTGGCGGCATTCGCTTTTATACTTGTCCAGAGGCTTTCCCACAGGCTGCCATGAAGCAGACCAGTAATCAGCCGTATCGTTATCTCTTATATAGATATAACGGCCGGGCAGAGCCATCATGGAATTGAAGCGGAAACGGCTGATTCTGCCGTTGGCGCCGGATTTTACAAAGCTATAGCCGGCGGCATTGTTTGAAATGATAGCGCCGTATTCAGGCGAGCCGAGGTAATTCACCCACGGCGCCGGCGTATCAGGCTTAGTTATGACATATTCCTTGTTTTTAAGGTCAAAATAACCATAGTTCATCGTCAGATCTCCTTTTAGCTGAATAGTAAAAGATTCGCTTCGCCTTCCGGCATAAAGCTAATAATATGATACCATTTAATAAGATATATTTCAAGGGGGTATATAAAATTTTTTCTTTTGTCTATCAGGTATATTAATGAAAGGAATTTTTTTATTTAACACTTCCATTTTTTATGGAAAAGTAGTATAATAATAAAGATTAAGCAAAAGACTATTAAGATTGGAGGTTTTTCCTTTTCGGGAAATACGTACTTAACATGAAACCATATCTTAAAAGAGCGTGGGCGGAAATAAGTCTGAGCGCACTTGAAAAAAACATAAGAGCGATTAAATCAACGCTTTTCAGGGAAACGTCTTTGATGGCCGTAATTAAGGCTAACGCTTACGGTCACGGCGAGGACGGCATACTGAAAAAGCTTTGCGAATGCGGAGTAAAATATTTTGCCGTATCTAATCTTGACGAGGCGGTGAGCGTCAGAAGTCATTGTCCCGAGGGAGAAATACTTATTCTCGGCTACACTCCCCCTGAGTTTGCGGATGAGCTTGTAGAAAATAACATAATACAGGGAGTGCTTTCGCTTGACTACGCCGGAGAGCTATGCAAAAACGCCAAGGCGGCGGTTCGCTGTCATATAAAGATAGACACCGGAATGGGCAGAATAGGACTTAAATATCGCGCTCCGGAGGAATGCGCCGTCGAAATAAGAAATATTCTCTCGCTTGATAAACTGAGCGTAGAAGGATTATACACTCATTTTGCGGCAGCCGACGCAGTTGATGAGGAAAGCTGTGAATATACCGAACGTCAGGCGGATTTTATTATCAGAACCTACGATCTTCTTAAATCAGAAGGAATCGTTCTTCCGCACCTGCATTTCCTCAACAGCGCAGGGCTTTGCTATCACAACAATAAAAGAAGCACTCTTGCCCGGGCGGGAATTATAATGTATGGGCTTCACCCTAATTACCCGTTGAAGCTGCCGATAGAGGTAGAGCCGGTAATGACGCTCAAGGCTGTCGTTTCTCAGGTCAAGGAGCTTGGGAAGGGAGACAGTGTAAGCTACGGCAGAATATACCGCGCGCCTGAGGATAATATAAGGGCCGCGACGGTAACGGTCGGTTATGCGGACGGCTATTCAAGGCTTCTTTCTGAAAAGGCGGAGGTACTGGTAAACGGGAAGCGATGTCCTGTTATAGGCAGAATATGCATGGATCAGCTTGTGCTGGACGTTTCGCATGCCGGAAACGTCAGGGAGGGCGATATTGTTACGCTTATAGGAAGAGACGGAAACGAAGAAATAACCGCCGACGAGCTTGCGTCGCTTTACGGAACTATCGGCTATGAGGTCGTATGCGGCATATCTAAAAGAGTGCCCAGAATATATGTGGACTAACGATATTTGGAGGAATATGATTTGACTGAATTACAAAGGGAAATAAACAAAAGGCGCACGTTCGCCATTATATCGCATCCTGACGCCGGAAAAACCACTCTTACCGAAAAGCTTCTGCTTTACGGAGGCGCAATAAATCAGGCGGGCAGCGTTAAAGGAAAAAAATCAGACAGACACGCGGTTTCGGACTGGATGGAGATAGAAAAACAGAGAGGAATCTCGGTTACGTCATCTGTGCTTCAGTTCCGTTACAGGGATTTCTGCATAAATATTCTGGATACGCCGGGACATCAGGACTTTTCCGAGGACACCTACCGAACGCTGATGGCTGCGGATTCCGCGATAATGGTTATCGACGCGTCGAAGGGGGTTGAAAACCAGACCAGAAAGCTTTTTAAGGTTTGCGTAATGAGGAATATACCGATATTTACGTTTATAAATAAAATGGACAGAGAATCGCGTAATCCCTTCGATCTTCTTGAACAGATAGAAGATGAGCTTGGCATAAAAACCTATCCCGTAAACTGGCCTATCGGATCGGGCAGGGAATTCAAGGGCGTTTACGACCGCGGAACAGGTCGTATAATCAGCTTTGAGGCGAACGGCGGAAGCCGTCAGGCGGACGCGGTAGAGGCAAGTCTTTCCGACAGTTCTCTTGACAGTCTTATCGGCGCAGAGCGTCGTGAAGCTCTCGTGGAGGATATTGAATTGCTCGACGGTGCAAGCGAGGAATTTGATATGGAACAGGTAAGAAACGGAAAGCTTTCTCCGGTATTTTTTGGCTCAGCGCTTACCAATTTCGGAGTACAGCCGTTTTTGGAAAGCTTTCTTGATATGACCACATCTCCGCTTCCGAGAATCTGCGCCGAGGGAAGCGCGGATCCGTTTGACGAGGAATTTTCAGCCTTCGTGTTCAAAATACAGGCGAACATGAATAAAGCTCATCGTGACAGACTGACGTTTATGAGAATATGCTCGGGTAAGTTCGAAAGGGATATGGAGGTTGTGCATGTCCAGAGCGGCAAGAAAATGCGTCTTTCGCAGCCCCAGCAGATGATGGCGCAGGAGCGTGAAATAATTGAAAGCGCGTATGCGGGAGATATAATCGGCGTTTTTGATCCCGGTATTTTCTCTATCGGCGACACTGTTTGCTCTCCGAAAAAAAAGGTTACCTTTGAGGGCATACCTACCTTCGCCCCCGAGCATTTTGCAAGGATTAGGCATAAGGATACCCTGAAGAGAAAGCAGTTTGTCAAGGGTACGGAACAGATTGCGCAGGAGGGCGCAATTCAGATATTCAAGGAGCCTTATACCGGTATGGAGGAGGTTATTGTCGGAGTTGTCGGCGTTTTGCAGTTCGAGGTATTCGAATACCGCATGAAAAACGAATATAACGTTGAGATAATCCGCGAGCCTCTGCCGTATTCATATATCAGATGGATTGATAAAAGTCCCGTCGAGCCTAAGGAGCTTATAATAAGCTCAGATACAAAGCTTGTTCAGGATTTCAAGGATAATTTCCTGCTGCTGTTTTCAAGCGAATGGAACATTAAATGGGCTTTGGATAAAAACGAGGGGCTGGAGCTTTCAGACTTCAACAGATAAAATAAAAGCCTTTCTGATAGAAAGGCTTTTATTTTTAGCTTTTAGAAAAAGCAAAGCAAAATATTTTTGCTTTATGAAAAGCAAAGAAAAGTATTTTTCATTTCTTTGCTCGCAAGATTTAGCTTTTACGAAAAGCATAGTAAAAGTATCTTTCATTTCTTTGCTCGCACAAAGAAACGAAACAAAGAAATGCGCCGGCTCAAACGCCGCCGGACCGCTCATGCCGCATAAAGCGGCAAATTTTATACATTAAATTATAAAGATAACTAAATTGACGCCCATTAAAAGCTTACATATTTCGGATGGAAAAATCTCCTATGTTTTATAAGAATGTAATTATATTTTATTTTCTTTGTCATATATGCCTTGAACATATGCAGATATCAGATTTCTACTTGTTGGTCTAACCGCTCGGTATTTTGAAATTAATAAAATCTCATCTTTTGTATATTTTCCTGTTGAAATAATAGCTTTAGTATCAGATAGACCAAGTATATAATCGCAACTTGCATTAAATATTTTTGACATTTTAATAAGATTTTCAACACTTGGATAATGCTTGCCATTTTCATACGCGCTAACTGTCTCCAGTGATAATGACAATTCAATACTTAATCTTATCTGTGTCATTCCTTTGCTTTCTCGTAATTCTTTAATCCTATTCATAAGTCATCACATTCTATTATCATTTTAAATCAAATTCAGCTAATAGCTGTATTTGTCTATTTATATATTCTTTTTGTTTGCTCGTTAAATTATTATAATTTACATCAAAATAAAGCTCATCAATATTCTCTATATTGCCTGTTAATATATAATCGGTAGAAATTTTTAAAATTTGAGATAACTGTAATAAAATATTAAAAGACATTCCTACATGACCGTTCTCAATACGGCTATAATGATTCTGAGTTATATCAAGTTTATCACACATATATTGCTGTGTTAATCCAAGGTTATTACGTTGCTGTTGTATACGATACCCAATTGCATTTAAATCAACCTCTTCCATATTTATCACACTCCTACACAATAAATTATACTTTATATAAACAAAAAAGTCAATAATTATTTTATAAATATTAGTAGCAAGATATTATTTCTAATTTGCACAGCATGATTTTAGTTTATTCTTTTCAATTTCGCTTTTACAAAAAGCAAAGTAAAGTATTTATTCATTTCTTTGCTCGCACAAAGAAACGAATCAAAGAAATGCGCCGGCTCATTCGCCGCCGGACCGCTTATGCCGCATAAAGCGGCAAATTTTATACATGAATTTACAAATATAACTGTTTTCTCACCCATTAAAAGCTTACATATCTTGGATGAAATATTCTCCCATATTTTATAAGAATTTGGTTTGAGTGAATTTTATTTGAGTGAATTTTAAAAGTATTTTTATTCAATGCCAATAAAAAAGTAATATATATCAACACCTAATGCTCTGGAAATATCAAATAACGAATCTAAGAAAATTTCTCTGCCATACCGAGGATATTCAACTAAGCTTATAAATTTTCTGCTCTTGCCAATCATTTTACCAAGCTGCATTTCCGTTAATCTTTTTTGTTTTCTTATATTTTTAATGTTTCTCCCAACAATTTTGCTTTTCTCATAGTATTCCCTATTTTTCTTATATTCATTAATTTTTTTTACTTTCTTTTTCATATTTAACCTCCAAATTTTTATAGTATAATTATAACAATTTAATTTATAAATTTTAGAGGTACATATTGTAATTTTACAGGTACAACTGGTATTTTAAACTTTATATTGCTTAAACCACATTCTTATAAAACATAGGAGAATATTCCATCCGAGATATGTAAGCTTTTAATGGGTGTCAATATAGTTATCTCACCCATTCATGTATAAAATTTGCCGCTTTATGCGGCATAGCGGTCCGGCGGCGTTTGAGCCGGTGCATTTCTTTGTTTCGTTTCTTTGTGCAAGCAAAGAAATGAAAAACACTTTGCTCATATTAACCCAAAATAATATTTTTTAAGACAAAATACGCTATTTTAATCGCTTTCCGCCAATTCTAAGATGTGTTATAATTGTAGATATAAATCAAATATGGAGGATTTTTATGTATTATAAAGAAAACACTAAGGATATAGTTTCCATAGTCGCTTATATGAGCGGCGTTCAAAGGCGCGCTCTCATAGAAAATTATTTTTCCGAATGCCCCGACGCGCTCAAACAGCTTGATAATATATCCGAGCTGAGAATAATAAGAAGTCTTTGCAAGCTGAGGACAACCCTTTTCCTTAAATTCAAAAAAACAGACGATTTAATGAAATATGATCTTAAAAACCTGAATTCTATAAGCTGGTTTTCATATCAGGATATAAAAGAGCTTGAGGAAAACGGAATCCCTATCCTTAAAGTTAATTACAGATCCTCTAAATATATGTCGGATTTTAACAGGCTTATTCAGGAGCATATAAATTCCTGCAAAAACTTCTTCCCCGCCTGGCTAAACTGGGATTATATCAAGGATTTATTCGTTATACCCAAAGGTCAGGTGGAAAGCGTTGTAATTAAAGAATTTAATAAATATATGGAAAACTTAGGCAATTATCCGTATCAGGTTTACCTGCATTGGAAGCCCTACGACTGCGGCAATATGCTTTTTAACGATAAGAAATTTGTAAGCATTATCTACGATCTTAACGACGATTTCTTTAATGAAAATGAAAAAGTAACCGACGCCGCCGATTACACAAAAACAAATATCTACGATTTTATACAAAGAAACGAAAGCACCGCCATTGTGGTGGACTGCGAAAATTCCAACGTCTATAAGCTCTATGCAATGCTGAAAAATCTTAATCAGGAGGAGCTTTCGAAAATCAGGAAAATTATCCTCTTTGACGATTACCACACAACCAGCGCATGGGACCGCCTTGAAAAATTCACAAGCATACCTGTCGAGCACATAGAAGTGGAGAGAGTCGTCGATAACAAATCGCTTGTGGATATAAAAATGACCGCGGGAGTGTGCCGCGAGTTTTACGACAATAAAATAACGTCGTTTATACTCGCCTCCAGCGATTCTGATTACTGGGGACTTATCTCTTCCCTGCCTAACGCGGATTTTCTCGTTATGTATGAATACAACAAATGCGGCAGCGCAATCAAGCAGGCCCTCGACACAAGAGGCATATATTATTGCTCTATCGACGATTTCTGCTCAGGCAATATTGAAGTGTTTAAAAACAGCGTCCTGCTGGATCTGCTAAAAAGCCGTATAAATGAAATTCCCGATATAAACGGTCGAGACCTCGTTGACGAAATATATCAGTCGGCAAGGCTTGAAGCCGGAGATACGGAAAAAAATCAGTTTTTTGAAAGATATATAAAAACGCTCAGGCTTTCCGTGGATTTAAACGGAGTTTTCACTATACATATAAAGGAATAGATATGATTTAAAATCTTATTATGAAAAAAACGCGCTTGTGAGTAATGTAAGCCGGCGATAGTTATAATTTTTGGAGCAAAACAGATGTTAATCAGGTTTTGCTCCATTTTTCTTTACAAATATTTAATTATTCTGAAAATCCAATAACTAAGAATATAGACCTGTCCTGACTGTTTCTAAATACCGACGTCATGATAAGGACTAATCATGCCGCTTTTGGACGCCAAAAAAGCCCGTAAATACGTGACTTCAATAGGGAACATAAAAACCGGTTGAGAATAGCAATTCGTCAGCAGTTACGGCTGACGAATTTTTTATTACAAATCAAATAGAACTAATAATATAAGAATTTTAAAATATTAAAAGTAATAGATGGATAACTAAATGCGGATTACCATCGTGATCAACGAACAAGCTTTTAAGTAATACAACAATTAAAGCTATCCGAATTTAAGCGAATGATTGTGCTGCATATAGTTGTATTATAAACATATTTAGTTGTAGAAATTTACCAATTATTATTGACAATCTATTTGTATTATAGTATACTATAATAAATAAAAGCCGTTCAAATGAAGCTTTAACACACGTCATTTATTCAAATAAATTTATTACTTTGAGGAGGATTTACTATGCTTAAAAAGGGTCTATCTGTTTTAACAACCATTTTAATTTTATTTTTAACAGTATCCAATGTATGTTCAAGTGCAGTTAATGCAGATGAACCGGTAGAAATTTTGTCTCTGCGCTCTGAATATGGAAAACATTTCAATAATGGTGATGGCACAATAACTGCCTATATAAATACTGCGCCTATTCATTATTGGCAAAATAATCAATGGATGGATATTGACAACACATTGGTCTTGGACGAATACGGAAACTATACTAATGAAAGCAATTCTTTGAGTGTTACTATTCCTTCACAACTTTCTGTAAATAATGATGAAGCCAAAACAGAAAATGCTGTGAAGTTAGAATACGAAGAATTCAGCCTTTCTGTCTCATTAACTGATTTATCCATAAATGAATCTGAAAAAGATGTATATGCAGATATAGAGAATTATGTTCAGCAAAACGACAGCGCTGCAAAGATAAATATAATTAACAATACGCAAACTGATTGTTCAGATAACAACATTCCGATTGATGTAATTGATTCATACAACAACATTGCTTCGGCTGCGGTTTTTGAATCTGTGTACGATGATATTGATCTTTCAATTGATATTCAGCCGGCGTCTGTTATTGAATCTGTTACGTTTAATAGTTTTGAGGATATTCCGGATTCTTTAACATATTTTATTGATGCCGATGGGCTTGACTTAGAATGTAAAGACAGCAATGTTATTGGTTTTATCAATGACAATGGCGAATGTGTTTTTGAGATTCCTGCAATATTTATATATGACTCATCAAATGAAAGTAAAAGCTATTCCGTTGATTATGACATTAGTGACAGCGATGATGGTTATTTGCTTACAGTTTACCCTGCCTCTAATCTGACTGAATCGGAAAATACTGTTTATCCCTTAACTCTGAATTCTGAATATACTGTTGAACGAAGTGTAAACACGTACTGTAATTCAGAATCATCGCCAAACGAAATAATCAGAGATCAATATATGCGTATTAGCAATACAAGTGGACATGGATATCAAACCTATGTTTCTTGTAACGATTCATTTGTTAATTATGGCAGCAATGCAACTATTTTGGATGCTAAATTTAATATCTTTTTACGTGGCAATTATATAAACTCTTCTAAACATATAAAAATATATTCACTGCAAACACAGCCGATGAATTGTACTTGGAATAATGCTTCAGCGTTAGATGAATATAATACTTTAGTTGGCGGTTTTGATGTAGTATATACTGAGATGAATTCATGGAAAGAAATTGATGTGACAGCTTTAACACAGGCATGGCTTAATTACGGTAATTCATCTCAGAATATAGGAATACCATGCTATGGATTTAAAATGGTTGCCGATAGCGCCCCCTATGCCGCAATAGTTGCAAATTCGGAAAGAGCGGGTAGTAATAAACCATATTTTGAAATTACTTACTCACTCTCTTCAGATTATACGTTAGATTACGCTCCATATAAGTATAATAATATAACCTCTAATCTTGGAAATATATACAATTTACAAAATAGAATGAATTGCTATGCTTATGCACTGCAAGTTTATTATAAAGGAACGGGAAGTTATTTGCTGTATCCAGGAGAATTTGGAATCGGGCAAAGTATACAGGGGGATGAGTATACTTTTGCAAACTTTGGCGAATTATTATCAGAATATAATCGTTTTGAGCGTCAAATTGAGTATAAAATTGATGAAATAAATGATTATAGAGATGTATACCCAAGCCAGATTCATGGTATTGTTAATAATAACAATGAATTCAAACAGTGTATGAACGAATATATGACCTTTATAAAAAATCAAATGATTAGAGATGGTAAAGCAATTAATTTTACACTGCAGGAATATAACAATTCTGACATACTGAATCCAAATAACAATTATTTTTCTCCCCCAATCGGATATGATGAAAATAATGAAAGAATAATTGCTATGACTGCATATTATTTATATAATAGTAGGTTTAATGGAAGCTTGTCTATGCACTACTACTTAAGAAATGGTAATGGGACTTGTCCAAAGCATGGCGGAAATTGCAGCGTCTGGTCACAAAAGATGGGAACTGGCAAGGTTACTGACTCAGATTATTACGGAACAGTAATCTGCGACCAAACAATCTATGATTCTGCATATAAAATAGGTGCTTATAATATGGCGAGCTGCGATGAATTGATCAAATTTTATACTATAACAAAAGACTCGAATATATACAACTCCGGGCATGATTATGGACATGACAGTGATTCAACAGGAACAATCTATTACGGCAATTAAAGGAGGCGGTAAAAATGAAAAAAATATTCTCTTGGTTTATAGCGGCAATATGTACTTTTTCTATAACGTCGACTAACGCCTCACATGCAGAACAGATAAAAGATAATTTATGGGAAAAGTTCATCAAGTATGACCTTTGCATTACAGACTACAGAGCTTTAACAGATGAAGAAAAAGAGTTATGTAAATTTATTTTCGATACTGAACAGGCGGCAAATGATAATATTATCTGTGAACGTGCAAGGCGTATACTTGCAGGGGACGATGTCGGTGAGAGAATTACGATTGAACAGCTTGAAAACGCATACGGTATTTGGGATAATTACTCTATCCATAAGGACGGCTGGCAGACTTATATCCACTGTGTTCCCGATGTGATACGTTTAGGCGACGGAACGTATTTTAACTCTTTGGCCACAGGCATAAGCGAATACTGGCTTGATGACAGCGGAAGTACTTATGTAGTATTCAATGAAAAAACTTCTTCTGATGATATAAGAAGCTTCGATGTTTTTGATAAAAACGGTGAACTTTTGAAAAATATTCCGTCTGCTATGCCGGAATGTCCATATAAGGATTTCAGAGGTAATGCAGAATATATGGAGAAATTCGGCTTTATTGAGAAGAATGGCGGCTACTATTACACGAAAGCTGACGGAACAGCAGTTTTTGCGTGGAGTGATTATACAGCAAGCGACAGCAGTGAGCCTGTAACGGAACCATTTATTGTCGAAAGTGATATTAACGGCTGCCCTGTTGTGGCTATTGAAACCGGAGCCTTTTCTAATTCAGCATTAACTGAAATAGTTTTGCCGGATACACTTGAATTTATTGACAGATTAGCTTTTTCAACATGCCGTAATCTTGAAAAAATAAATTTCCCCGAAAATCTAAAATATATTGGAAATCTTGCTTTTTTAGGATGTGATTCACTTAATGAAATAGAATTACATTGTCCGAATTTAAAAATTATGAAAGAAGCATTTTCAGATTGTAATGAGCTTATTAATGCTATTTTAGATGTAAAAGAAATTGATGAGTCGGCTTTTGTTTCCTGCAAAAAACTTCAATATGTGACTATAGGTGAAAATGTTACAAGGCTTGGTGCCAATGCATTTGAAAATTGCAGTGAGCTTGAATCTTTGGAATTGTCTAAAGGAACAAAAATAATTGGTCAGGCTGCATTTTTGAATACTGAAATAAAATCAATAACACTTTTACCGACCGTTAAAATTATAGGTGCATATCCGCGAAAGACAGGCAGAGAATTCACATCCGGCATTGAACCACAGCCTGCAAGAAGACCTCTTACCGACGATCCGGTATGTGCATTTGACAGCGACTGTATTATATATGGCTACAGAGGGACAGAAGCAGAACGCTATGCAAAGGAATGGAATTTGGAATTTATAGTTCTTGAAGCTGAATCAGGAGATGTAAATTTCGATGGCGAATTCAATATTTCTGATGTTGTCACACTGCAAAGATGGCTCGTAGGTAAGTCTAATACAGAATTAACTTATTGGAAATCCGCAGACCTATGCGAAGATGACCAACTTAACGTATTTGATCTTTGCATGATGAAACGTATGCTAATAGTTAAAATTAATTCAAATTAATTTTGACATACCCCTGTGTCACAGTGCGACGGCATAAATACACAACAGACCCCTGTGTCAAAAATTAATTTCCTGTGCAAAACAGAAAAATTCTCTTTTTCCTCTTGACAAGAGCGCTCATATGCGATAACATGAAGATGACGATATAGCTGTCAAAGCTCGTAAAGATTTAAGAATCTTTGCGAGCTTTTTTGTTTGCCTAAAAAAGTTTTCATTAATGCGCCGCAGAGTTATCTTGTGTGCGCCGCACAGTTGAAATACAATAAAATCAGAAAGGGGAAGTGACAAATGAACGAAAGAAAAAAGTTAGAATTCATAAGCAGCGTCACAATCATGAATACGCCAATGAAAAAGCAGCGATTTATTGTAGATGAAATGATTTATCCGGGACTTCATATACTGTCGGGCGACCCTAAAATAGGCAAGTCGTGGATGATGATGGATATGTGTTTGTCAATCGCAAAAGGAGAAAAGTTTCTCGGACGCAAGACTGAACAAGGGCACGTTGTGTACATGGCGCTTGAAGATACGTTTGTCAGCTTGCAGTCAAGGATGTATGAACTGACGGACGAGCCAAGCGGTAATCTTCAGTATGTGCTTCTCGGTAATTCTATAGGGAACGGACTTGAAGAAGATTTGCAGGAATGCAAAAGGCTGTTTCCGGATTTGAAGTTAGTTGTGATCGATACACTTCAAAAGGTCAGAGAAACTGTCGACATGAAATACGGAACGGATTACAGAGAACTGTCTGTTTTGAAAAGTATTGCCGATCAACTTGAAATTGCAATTGTACTTGTGCATCATAATCGTAAGACACATGATTCAAACCCCAACAATATGATTTCGGGTACGAACGGTATTGCAGGCTGCGCAGATGGTCTGCTTGTGTTCACCCGAAACAGTAATCAGGCTAAGCTCAATATCAGTGGTAGAGGCGCTCCGTCCTTGGAGCTGAATTTAATGAGAGAGAAAGCAAAGTGGAAACTGCTTGACGATGTTCCTGAATACAAACCCGATTTATTTCCCTCCGCTGTTCATGATTTTATGCGCGAAAAGAAAAATGTTAAAGGAACTGCATCAGAGATCTGTAAAATGCTGAATGAAAAGTTTCCCGAACAGGATTTCAATAACAACTGGCTGTACCGTGATTTGCTTCAGCACGATGACGAAGTCCGTTCGCTTGGAATAGACTACGGCAAGACAAAAAGCAACGGCATACGAAATATTTATATCAGTTATGATATTGAAAAGGACAGCAGTGGCAGTAAAAGACTGTGTGCTGAAAGTGTTGTCCCTGCCGTCCCTCAATGTCTTGAAAACATCCCAAATACGTTGATTGAGGCGACAGAGGAAAATAAATTGACTGTAGGTAATGCCGTCCCTGCTGTCCCTATAGCAAGCGGCTATTTCATACAGTTTGTTGCGGACAGACTTCATGCAAAGCTTTCAAGTCAGGGTTATGATGTGCCGAAGTTTAATTCGGAGAATCGAAAAAAATAAAGCCGATTTGCGCCCTCCTAAGATCAGTCGGGCAAGTTATCGATAGAAAGCATAAAAGCGGCACACAAGCAAACGTGGAGCGTTTGAGGGCGAATCAATAAAACTATGCAGAGGTGATGCGAAATGTGGAACTGACAGTTTGCACAAATGGAGAGACTTTGAGATGCTTCCGAAACTCAAAGATTATGTTGCAAGTTAAAGCATAGGGGTCAAAGCCCCCCTATGCAGCTACAGCGAACGAGCAAAGCTCGCCGCAAAAATGGCTGTTCTGCGAGGTTTTCGGAAATCTATTGTGCATAATTTCAATGGGGTCGTAAATTCAAATTTAGAATTATTCAGGGGTCGCAGAGCTGAAACATTAAGCTGAATCGGCGTATTTTGGGGAGTTGTGCATGATGTCAAATAATAAAAATCTAAGAAAGGAAAAATTAAAATGCTCAATTTAATATTTATAACGGGAGCGAACGCAAAGACATCAGGGAGGGTTATATATGGAAAATATTTACAAAGAAGTACAGGAAGACACAGGTTCAAGTCAGTATCGTCGCCGTCATAATTATATGCGCAGTGAAACTGTCATTGACGGAATTGTTTACAATATCAATTCAGTGTTTGACTTGAACTCAAAGTCTACAGCGGAGGATAAGCTGAAACTTCTCCTCAAAAATGCAGCTGAAAAAATGTCGTTTTAAATAGAATTATGCTGGACTTTCATGACCGATTGTGATATACTGTCTGTAATATCTCAATCGGTTTGACAGAGTCCATAAACGGACGGAAAGAGAGGTTTATCATGTCAGACACGAATAAGATAACGGCTTTGTACTGCAGGCTCAGCCACGAGGACGAGCTTGCCAGAGAAAGCAACAGCATTTCAAATCAGAAGGATATACTCCGCAAATACGCTGATGAACATGGATTTTTCAACACTGAATTCTATATTGACGATGGATTTTCAGGAGTGAATTTTGAAAGGCCAGCTTTTAAACGCATGCTTGAGGACGTTGAAAATGGGAAAATAGAAACGGTAATTACAAAGGATCTGTCCCGATTTGGCAGGAATCATCTGTATGTCGGATTATACACAGAGGAAATTTTTCCGAAAAATAATGTTCGATATATTGCCATAAATGACAATGTGGACACCGCAAATTCAAACTCGTCGGGCATGGATATGGCAATGTTTTTCAACATATTTAACGAGTTCCATGTCAGAGATACAAGCAAGAAAATCAAAGCAAGCTGTGTGATAAAATCCGAAAGAGGTCAGCGAGTGGCATCCAGACCGCCTTACGGTTACATGAAATCTTCGGAAGATCACAACAAAATACTTCCGAATCCCGAAACAGCGCCGATTGTAAAATACATTTTTCAGCTGTGTGCAGGAGGTCTGGGACCGGCTCAGATCGCCAACAGGCTTGAGAAAGAACAGATTTACACTCCGGCAATGTACGAATACAGCAAAACGGGAAACGTGATTTCCAACTTCGACACAAGCTATCCTTACCGCTGGAATCCTACTGTGGTAGCAAATATTCTTGAGGATGTAAGCTATATCGGGCATACTTGTAATTTCAGATTCGGCAGAGCTTCCTATAAGGATCATCGAAAATTAAGACTGCCGGAAAGCGAACATAAGCTGATTGAAAATACTCACGAGTCATTGATTGATGTCAATACTTGGGAGATCGTTCAGCGGCTCAGGCAGAGTAAACGCAGAAAAACAAGTCTTGGCGACAAAAGTATTTTCGCCGGAATCACATTCTGTGCGGATTGTAAACACAAATTATACTTCCACAGACACTCGCATGAAAAGCCTGAAAATTGGAAATTTGTCTGCTCCTTATACCGCAAAAATAGCAGGGAGCAATGCACCATGCACGGTATCAAGGAGAGCCATCTGAATGAAATTGTGCTTTCCGAAATCAGAAATGTGACCGAATTTGCAAGAGAGCGTACAGATGAATTCGCTGAGTTTATCAGTCATAAGTCGAATACCTCCGCTAAAAAGGAACTTGTTAATGCTGATAAAAAGCTGAAAAAGTGTGAAAAAAGGCTTGCGGAGGTTGAAACAATTTTTAGAAAGCTTTATGAAGATCATGTGCTTGGAACAATTGATGACGAGCAGTTCAGAATGCTGTCGCGGGGGTATACCGAGGAGCAAAATCAGCTTAAAGCTGATATTTCGGAGTTGAATAATTCAATATCCGAATTGAAAAATCAAAGTGCAAACACTTCAAAATTTACTTCGCTTGCTAAGAAATACACCGATATCACTGAGCTTACTCAAGAGATACTTCACACCTTTGTGTCGAGAATAGAAGTTCATGAAAAGCAGAAGGATGACAACGGCAGCGTTTCGCAGGAAGTCGATATCTACTTTACACATATCGGTACTGTGAAATAGCAAAAGGAAAAGGTCGAGCAATTACTCGACCTTGTACATAAGTTACGCTGTTCCCTATCTGCGCCGCGTAAATACGGGCTTTAAGGCGTTTTTATTTATATATGGTCGAGGTGACGGGACTTGAACCCACGGCCTCTGCGTCCCGAACGCAGCGCTCTACCAAACTGAGCCACACCTCGATAACATAAACATTATATCACATTTTTTTTATTTTGTAAAGAGGTATTTAAAAAAATTCCATTCATAACTATCAGCTTTACATTTCAGTGAATTTATTATATAATTAAAACCGGATAAAATAATTATATTCTTTTTAGGAGGAATGGTATGTCGTATAAAACACAAAGAAAATTTAAAATAAGATATGACAGGATCATTTCCGTTATTGTGATATTTATTCTTGCCGTCTATGTTGTAAAACAGCTTTTCGGAAATGAAGTTAAGGAGGAAATACCTACGTTGGCGTCCGGTTCCGATTCAGAAGAATTCAAGCCTGTTATATATCTCAGTCCTTCTAATCAGACCGATAATGCTTACGCCTCCGGAGATACTACCGAAGCAAAAGCGATGAGAAGCGTGAGCGACAGCGCCAGGAAATACCTTGAACAAAACGGAATTACAGTATATACGGCCGGAGAGGATTATTCTCTTCAGGAAAAGGTTGAGTTTGCAAATGAAAATAACGTAACGGCGCATGTGGCTATACATTCAAATGCCGGAGGCGAAAGCGGCAGCGGAGAAGGTACGGAATGCTTTTATAACCCTGAAATATACGGAAGTAAAATACTTGCGGAATATATTTACGGCAAGGTATCACGACTTACCCCTACGGAGGACAGAGGAATGTTCAACGGCGCAGAAGGGACGACCTATCTTTACGAGGTGGCAACGTCAAAGGCGGCGAGCTGTCTGCTTGAGGTTGAATTTCATGACACAGCAGAACACGCAAAATGGATAATCGAGCATACGGACGAGCTTGGCAGAGCAATATCCGACGGCATTATGCAGTATATAGCATACCTTGAAACGGCTGCCGCTGAGAAAAATACGGAAATACGGGAGGACAGCGTTGGAGAATAAAATCAACTATCATAAACGGCTTGAAAAAACAATAGAATCTTCATGCGCGGACGGACGGCGGCCCCTCATTCTCCTGCATAGCTGCTGCGGTCCCTGTAGCAGCTATGTTCTTGAATACCTGATTCAGTATTTTGACATATTGCTTTATTTTTTTAATCCTAATATACATCCGGAAACAGAATATATAAAAAGATTAGAAACACAGAAAGACGTTCTGATTAAAATGAAATTAAACGACACTGTAAAATTGATAGAGGGCAAATACGATCCCGATATATTTTTCAAAGCCGTTAAAGGTCTGGAAAATGAGCCTGAGGGCGGAAAACGCTGCGAAATATGTATTAAAATGCGCATAAAAGCAGCAGCGGAAACCGCAAGGGAATACAAAACGGATTTTTTTGCAACTACGCTGACCGTAAGTCCTCATAAAAATGCGGTTTATATAAATGAAACAGGGAATTCCCTGCAAATAGAAGATGGAATTCCCTATCTTGAATCAGATTTTAAAAAGAAAAACGGTTATAAACGGTCAATTGAATTATGCCGTGAGTATAATTTATACAGACAGAATTACTGCGGATGTATTTACAGTCTTAGAAATGACGATTAATCCAATATTCTTCCATCTGTGGATATTGTAACTATACTCCACGGTATAAACTTTCCGCTCGCCTGTAGAGCGCTTTTTGCAGCGTACTCTATTCCGCCGCAGCACGGTACCTCCATACGCACTACCGTAACGCTGTTGATATCGTTGTTTTTTATTATTTCTGTCAGCTTTTCAGAATATTCGGTATTATCAAGCTTTGGACATCCGATAAGCGTGATTTTGTTTCTTATAAAATCCTTATGAAAGTCAGCGTATGCGTAAGCCGTGCAATCTGCGGCTATCAGCAGATTCGCTCCGCTGAAATAGGGAGCATTAACCGGCGCAAGCTTGATCTGTACGGGCCATTGTCTTAATTCTGAAGAATGAACCGTTTTTTCCGGCGAATTTTCAGCTTTTCGCTCCAGCGTTTTGGATTGAGTTCCCGGACATCCGCACGGCAGCGGTTTATCAGCAGAATTGTTTTTTGCCGTCTTATTTTTCATTACGGCTTTTTCGTCGTATGCCGCGGCTTCCCGTTCCACAAAGGTTATCGCACCTGTGGGACAAGCCGGCAGACAATCTCCAAGACCGTCGCAGTAGTCGTCTCTTAATAGTCTTGCCTTCCCTTCTATCATACCGATTGCGCCTTCGTGGCAGGCCTCGGCGCAGAGACCGCATCCGTTGCATTTCTCTTCGTCTATATTAATAATCCTTCTAATCATTTTATTTCCTCCGTAAAAATTGTTTATTGGTTTTCTGCTGTGACTAAATTATAATACAGATAATAAAATAAGTATGTTGTTAAAACAACATTTCAGGAGGAATTATGGATTCTGAAAATTTACTTAAAACAAAATTGTTTAAAAATTTAAACGACAACGAATTTCAGATACTCGCTAGAAACCTTGGATTTTATAAACACAAATTTAAAAAGGGTGAAAATATACTCCGTACCGGAGAAACCATAAATTCATTCGGACTTGTGATTTCAGGCAGCGTAAATATAGAGTATAACGATATTTTCGGAAATACAAATATAATAGGAAACGCGGATTCAGGACAGGTATTTGCGGAAGCTTACTCCTGCCTGCCGGAGGAACCGCTGATGGTGAGCGTTTCAGCCGCCGAAGATTGCGAGATTCTTTTTATAAGCACGAAAAATATTTTTTCCGGCATAATCGGCGATTATGATGTTTACCGTAAATTCATATCAAATCTAATAGCTGTGCTTGCCGGAAAGAATATCGGATTATCAAGGAAAATAAACGATATTACGCCAAAAACAATTCGCGAACGTCTTATTTCCTATTTGTCATCTCAAGCCGTCAAGCAGGAATCCAATTATATAACGATACCGTTTAATCGCCAGCAGCTTGCGGATTATCTTTGCGTAGATCGGAGCGCAATGTCCAATGAATTAAGTAAAATGAGGCGCGACGGCTTACTGACCTTTGATAGAAATATGTTTAAGCTGAATTTATCTGCATTCATGGATAAATGACTTGTTTAATACCTTAGCCTTTACATCCCTGCGGCTTCTGCATATAATTGTTTTATCAGAATATTTACCGCATACTGAATTAAAACGCTTTCTCCGATCAGCTTTTCTGCCTTCATGGAGCACCCATTTTACAAATTCTGAATCAAGCTTTTCCGGACATCCCTCCGTTATGCTTTCTCGTCTTTTTTTCTTATATGTTAAATATCTTTTTAAAGCTCCTATAAAACACCTTATCCGTGAAAAATTCATAAAAATAATAAGATCAGATTCTTTCATTCTGCGGTCATAAAGCCAGTTATTGTAATTTCCGTCTATTACCCATTCATTATTTTTGAGAAAATTCTCTATTATTTCGATGCATTCCTGTTCAGGCCGTTCCTTCCAACCGGGAAGAAATCTTACTTTGTCAAGATACAAAAGCGGAACGTCGGAAATTTCGCTTAATTTCTTTGCAAGCGTCGATTTTCCCGATCCGCTGTAGCCTATTACTGATACTTTCATTTTTTACACCTCCGCAAATAAAAACCGTACCGGATACAACCGGTACGGTTCATTACATTTCACTTCTGTTTTCAAGAGCCTTAAATAAGGTTACCTCGTCCGCATATTCAAGATGCCCGCCGACCGGTATTCCAAATGCCAGCCGCGTAACCTTTATTCCTAAAGGCTTTAGTAATCTTGCAATATACATGGCCGTAGCCTCCCCCTCAACGGTTGGGTTTGTAGCCATTATAATTTCGCGGATATTTTCCTTGCCGACTCTATCAAGCAGCTCCTTTATTTTTATATTGTCCGGACCGATTCCGTTAATCGGAGACAGCAGACCGTGAAGGACATGATAGGTTCCGCCGTATTCATTAGTTCTTTCAAAGGCCGTAACGTCTTTAGGCGTTTCAACAACGCAGACAACAGAATCGTCTCTGTTGGTATCAGAGCAGATCGGACAAACGTCAAATTCAGTTAGATTCTGACATATCTTGCAATAGCCGACATCTGTTTTGGCTGAAATTATAGCTTCTGCAAATTGCCTGGCTTCTTCCTCGCTCATTGACATAACGGCATATGCCAGCCGCTGAGCAGTTTTCATGCCGATACCCGGCAGCTTTGCAAACTGTTCAGAAAGAACTATCAAAGGAAGCGCGCTGTTATCAGCCATATTATCTTAGAATAATCCCGGCAGCGCAACTCCGCCGGTTATTTTATTCATTTCCTCTTCGGTAGTTTTTTCAACGTTTGCCATGGCCTCGTTTATTGCGCTGATAACCAGATCCTGAAGCATTTCTATATCTTCCGGATCAACTACCTCCGGCTTGATAGTAAGCGATTTGATATTTTTCGCACCTGTTACCACTACCTCTACCTGTCCGCCTCCGGAGGTTGCGGAAAATTCTCTCGCTTCTATATCGTTCTGAAGCTCTGTTATTTCATCCTGCATTTTCTGAGCCTGCTTTATCATAGAATTCATATTCTGAGCTCCGCCGATATTCTTAGGTACTCTTGATTTCATTTTTCTAACTCCTTTATATTTAAGTATAAGTATTTTTAGTTTAAGGCTGGAAATATATTTTATTCAAAAGGCTGCCTTAACTTTATTCAACAGCGGTTTCAATGCCGCTGTTTATAGCTTTTTCTACCAGCTCGTCAGCCTTTTTCTGTTCATTCTGCGCTGCCGAGCATCTTGCCTTGATAATATACGGCTTACCCATAACTGTCTGGATTGCCCTGTCAAGCTGAAGCGCATTATCCTTTACTTTAAACAGCTTAAGGAAAAATTTATTTTTTGCGTCAATCAGCATGATATTTTTATACACATAAGCCATAGAACCGGTAAGCGTTCCCGAAACCGAAGGGCATATGCGCATAAATTCCTCTAAAACGTCGGACCATTCCGCAAGCTGCTTAAAATCCGACAGCTTAGGACTTGCTTCGGAATTTACCGGAGCGGCATTGCTTTGCAATTCTCTGTCCGCATTGGCAGCCGATATTTCATTAGGTTTATTTGAACTGTTATCCGACTGTTTTATTTTATCATAAATTTGAGTATTGTCAAGTGTTTTTTGTGAAATCTGTCTTGCACACAGCTTTATAAGACACATTTCTATTTCAACGCGCTTATTTAACGATCTTCCTATTTTTTCATTACAATCCTGTAAAATATTAAGCTTGCTTAATATCTCCTGCAAATCCATTTTTGCCGCGATTTCAGTCAGCCTTTGGATTTCGTCAGGCATACAGGCAAGCAGTTCCGAGCGTTCGGGACATACCTTAATAAGCATTAAATTACGGAATTGCTCCGTCAATTCAACGCAAAGCTTTTGCATATCCTTTGATAAACTGTAAAGATTGTCCGCAACCGCAAGAGCGTTTCCTGGATTTTTTTCAGCGGAAGCGTTTATTATTTCAAATAAATGCTCCCGACCGGCAATTCCGGCAGCGGCAGAAACCGTATCGGAATCTATATTGCTTGAAAACGCCGCGCACTGATCCAAAAGCGATAAGGCGTCTCTCATACCGCCGTCCGAAAGCTTTGCAATAAAACGCGCCGCTTTTTCATCAAGAGATATATTTTCCTGATCGGCAATATATAAAAGACGTTTGGTTATATCGTCCGGAAGTATACGTCTGAAATCAAAACGCTGGCACCGAGATGAAATCGTGGCCGGAACCTTATGCACCTCGGTTGTCGCCAGAATAAATTTTACATACTCCGGAGGCTCCTCCATTATTTTGAGAAGCGCATTAAAAGCGTTGGGAGTAAGCATATGGACTTCGTCGATTATATATACTTTATATCTGCATCTTTCAGGCGTGTAGGCGGCGCCGTCTCGAAGGCCGCGTATATCGTCAACGCCGTTATTTGACGCCGCGTCAATTTCTATAATATCAGAAAGAGCAAAATTATCTGCGTCATGGCAGACGCTGCATTCGAGGCAGGGATTTCCGTCTGATTCGTCGAGACAGTTTACAGCTTTAGCAAAGATTCGTGCGCATGTTGTTTTTCCTGTGCCTCGGGATCCTGTAAACAAATACGCATGAGCCGTTCTGCCGCTTTTGATTTGATTTTTTAAAGTGGTTGTTATATGCGGCTGTGAAATAACGTCGTCAAAGGACAGCGGCCGCCATTTTCTGTATAAAGCCTTGTAAATAACGGTCACCTCCATATGAATCTCGCTATTTTCGGCAATGTAATTATTTTATAATAAAAAATTTTTTATATAAAAATTTCCGGAACATAGGTGTGCAGGCTGACTGCGGCACACAAAACGATCCGCTTAATGCTGCTCGGTTCCCCGCCTGACATGGTTCACGGTGTTTCATTGCACAGGGCCCGCACACCTATATTCCGGAATAATTTAATTCCTATTAAGTATCTTCATTATTATATCATATTTAAAAATAAATTTCAAGTGTTTTATAGGATTTTTATAGATTTTCTTGAAGAATACTTTCAGCTTTATTGTAAAGTTACCGTGAACGCACATTAATTATTATCCGAACCGACGTTTGAAATATTCATTAGCTCTATAAGAGAAAGGGCTGTTTTATTGTTTTTTTGATTATAAAACATGCTTTAGCCTTCGTTTTTACTCTACCTGCTATTTACCTTTAACTTAATCGTATCAGTATAATCCTTTTATTGGAATCACAGTATGAAAAACCGTAATTATGTGATAAATATAATTGAGTTGTCGAAATGGAAATCGCTAAGCACATTGCTATTGAATATTCTCATTTACCCCCAAAAAGTAAATGCTGTTGCCGTGAAAAAAATGCTTGACAATTTATCGTAAGTATGATATAATAATTTATATTGATTATAAGGTGATTTTATATTTTTGAATTTGAGCCGAGTAAAAATTTCAGATTCATAATATATGCGGATATGGCGGAATAGGCAGACGCGCTGGCTTCAGGTAGAGTTACGTCTGTGTAAAAAATTATAAATGTTTAAGACCCATAGCCGGGTCTTTTTTTGTTATTTATTTTGGTTGGGTCTTATTGTAGCTGAAAGCTGCTTAGTATGCGTTTTTTCCTTACGGATTTTTGTATTGTTACTGTATTTGATGAAGTTATAACGCTGTCCCTTTCTTCGGCACAAAAAACGAGGACATATCTGCATTTTCCAGTGTAAGCAGCTGCACCTTTTTCTCAATTCCGCCTGCATATCCTGTTAAGCTTCCGTTTGTACCGACAACACGATGGCAGGGAATTATAAGGGAAATGGAATTGTGCCCGACAGCGCCGCCGACAGCCTGTGCCGACATTTTAGAAAGCCCTTTTTGCTTTGCGATTCTTTCTGCAATCTCGCCGTAGGTCATTGTTTTTCCAAAGGGAATGGTCAGCATAATTTCCCATACCTTTTTTCGAAACGGTGTTGTCTGCATGTACAGCGGCGGCGTAAAATCAGGCGCTTTACCGTTAAAGTAAATATCCAGCCAACGGACAGACTGTTTAAATATCGGCAAACCTTTTTCCTCGTATTTTTCTTCGAGCGTATCTCCAAAATATTTCTGTCCGTCAAACCAAAGCCCTGTAAGCTCTGTTCCGTTACTGGAGAGAGTAATACCGCCCAAAGGCGAGTTGTAATGATATGTATAGGTCATAAGATTATACCTCCCAATATTCATTGGAATCCGCAGGCGCTTGCGTTCTGTCGGTCATTGTATAAGTGCGGATAGGCGTTACAACCGTGATTTTATAATCTGCAAAATCATTCATTCTCCCGTGTTTTTGCGCCATACGGTGTGCGGCAAGATTGCGCCATTTTGAAACGCATTCTTCATTTTCCCATATTGACATACTAAGTAATTTCCCCTCTGTAGCAAGGGAAGAAAAACGCTCGGAGCGAATAAATCCTTCCGCTTTTGCAAGGCTGTCTTTCAGTGAGTCCGCCATTTTCAAATAATCTTCCATTCTTCCGTTTTTTACAGTTACCTCAAATAATACGATGATATTACTCATTTACATTTCCTCCTGCTGTGTTTGGGTGACAAGTTCCGGTTTACATCTTTTACAAGGACGGTATCCCTTTTCTATTGCTTCTTCCATCGTATCAAAAAATACAATATTCTTTTCCAATGGTATCCTTGCGGGGCAGCCCGGCCGGCATACTATTTTTGTTGTTTTCACACCAAAAATAAACTTACCGTCATAAGACTTGTCCCGATTTTGAATTGCTTGCAGCTTTTCCTTTTTGTCCACTTTTCTTGTTCTCCTTTTTAGGGGCGTAGTCTTTCATTTCAGGAATCGCACCGCCTGCCACCGCCCAAAAATACAGGCTTGCCACACTGCAATAAGGACTTAATCTTCTGCGGTATTTTTCAAACAGATTACGGTCAATTTTCCTATGGTGATACACCATACGCATACCACGCAGAATCGCTAAATCTCCGTAGCTGAAAACATTCGGACGCTGCATACAAAAAAGTAAAATCATTTCGGCAGTCCAGACGCCGATTCCTTTTAACCCTGTCAATTCGGTTATTGCCTCATCGTCAGATTTATTCCAAATGCCCTGTAAATCAAAAGCGCCGATTTTTACTTTAACAGCAAAATCCGTAATATACTCTGCTTTTTTAAAAGTCATTCCAAAAGACTGTAAGCGGTCTTTTCCGGCGGTAAGAATGGTATCGGCGTTCACAGCGCCAAGATGATCTTGCATTCTCTGCCATATTGTCGCCTGCGCTTTTGTAGAAATCTGCTGACCGATGATATGGTGAACAACCGAAGAAAACAAGTCGCTGTCAACTTCACGCTCAATCTTCCCGACTTTGTTAATCACTTTTGCAAGACGTTTATCCTTTTGCTTTAAATATTCGATTGCGCTTTCATCATATTGAAAATACACGTTTGCACCTCCTGTCTTGACTTAGCGATTGACTTGTAATATAATAATATCATAATTTGAGACGTTATAATATTAAAATATCGCCTAAAATCATCATAATATATCCAAAAGAGGTGTGTCGAAATGGGAGACGCAAAAAAGGATTATATAAACTCGGTTAATTTAAAGGCTGATTCGGATTTTCCCTACCTTGTGCTTGATGTTATTAACGACCAAAGCTATCCGAGAAATCCCGGCTTTCAGGTTATGCACTGGCATGAGGATTTACAATTCATTTTTGTTCTTGACGGTGAAATCGAAATAAAAACATTAGATACATCGGTACAGATAAATAAAGGCAGCGGTATTTTTATCAATAAAAATGTGATACATCTTGTTAATAAAAAGACTTCTTCCTGTCACTACAATAGTTTTATTTTCCCAGATTATTTTCTTAAATTTTATTTCGGTAGTCCCGCATCTGCTTTTGTTGAACGCATTGCAGGCAAAGACGAATTGCCGATTTGCTGTTTCCCAAAGGAAATGGATTGGTGCAAATCTATTTTATCTGCCCTTTCCCGCCTTGCAGACCTTGAAAACAGAAAAACCGAATTTTATGTCTATCAAGCGCTTTGTCTGCTCTCCACACTTTGGCTTGAAGTATGCAAAAATATTCAAGTACCAAGCAAAAACATCGATATCGTTATGGGTGTTCGTATGCAAAAATTTTTACGGTATATAAGCGAACATTATGAAGAAGATATTTCTCTTGATAGGCTGTCAAAGAGTGCAAATGTCAGCAAATCGGAATGTCTGCGGTGTTTTAAGGCAAGTATGCAGACAACCCCTTACAGATATCTAACAGAATACAGGCTTTCTAAGGCAGCCGAACTGCTGAAAAACTCTGATGAGCCGATAGGAACTATAGCCGACAGAGTAGGCTTTCGGCAAATCAGCCATTTCGGAAAGCGTTTTAAGGAAAAAACAGGGCTTTCACCGAGAGATTATCGAAAGAAAAAGGTAACGCTTTTAGAGATATAAAGGTGAACAAAAGTTTTCTACGAATGTAAAATATGAGAAGGTTTCAAAGCTGGAATCTGAAAGTTTAAGTTGTAATATGCGGCTATTGCGGAATAGGCAAACGCATTCGTCATATCAGTTTAAAAAATTATAAATGTTTTAAGACCCATAGCCGGGTCTTTTTTTGCTATGCAGTTCAGTTCTGCTCTTATATTCATCAAAACCCGCTCTATGGGTTAATTTTTATATCCTGCCAATTTTCATTAGAGAGCATTTCTGCATTCTTTCCGAAAAACGCTTTCCCCGCTTCACTGTCTCCTTTGAGATAATACATAAACCAAGCGGTCATATATCCGTCAGCCGACCGAAGCATATCGCCGTGGTCTTTTCCTGTCCGTCTTGCAATGACCTTATCCACATCATCTGATATGGCGTCATAACACTCATTTAACCACCACAGCGGACAAATACCCTGCGCCTTTCCCTCCGGCAGCGTTTCAGAATACTCCGACATATTGCCAGCGTCAATATCCTTTGTGCCGGCTACCATAAAAATCGGAATGTGAACATTTGACAGGTTACAATTCCAACCGCCAGCATTTTTATTCAATTCATCGGCGTGATATCTTGAAGTTGTGCTTGCCGTCCAAATTGCCTTATACCTATTCCCGTTGGATTGCTCCGTTACGGCGTTAATTGATCCTACGCCGCCCTGCGAATGTCCTGCAACTCCAATATTTTCAGTATCAATTTTTCCGTAGAAATCACTGTTTTTATTCTCGTTCAGATTGAGAATAAAATCAAGTGTTGCTGCGGAAGATTCGCCTGTACGGGAGTTTTCATCTTCATTGCCAGCCACAATAAAGCCCCAAGAGGCTAGGCGCTTAAACACTTCTTTGTACTTAGAAGCCTTTATGCCTGTACCGTTCGCCATTATAACAAACGGGTATGTAGTTTCCTCTTGCATTTCAGACGGATACCAGACTTCATATTTTTCCCATACCTTACCGTCTGCGTTAAATTCCGCATAGGAAACGTCGTAAGAGCCGAGCGCCGTATATTTCGTTTCAATTTCGCCTTTTGGTTCAGAATATTTCCAATAGGTTTTGTTTCGGTAGTTTATAATTCCCAGAAGTACTGAGAAGCCGCCGACTATTAAAATAATTGCAGACAGCACAATAAACAAGATTATTTTTACCGGTTTATTCACCGTTTTCCCTCCTTAATTACTCATATAGCGTTCAAGATACTCGAGGATCGCTTCACTATATTCTACCATTTGCTTGTTGTCATTCTGAAGTCCATGCCCGGAATGTTCAAAAACAATGTATTCATGCGGAATATTGTTTTCGGTCAAAGCGGCGTCCAATTTCACGGAAGCGTTATAAGGCTGGAATGTATCATGCATTCCATACGCCATAACCGTCGGAACGATATTTTCATCAACCCACAGAAGCGGGGACACATCCTTTATCGCTTTATCGTAAGCATCTGTTCCGAACATATCGGATGTTATATCCTTTCCGCACATATAGCTGAAAAATTTAGCCGCCGCTTCGGGGTCTTTATAAAGACCATAGCTTTTCCAGTCCTCCGGATAAAAACTGGACGGTCCGACGCCCTCAAATACCATTCTGACAGGAACAGGCGAATCTTCCGCGTCACGATAGGCGTAAAGCAGAGCAAGATATCCGCCCGCAGAACCGCCGGACATTGCCATTCGGTCTATGTTATATCCGAGTTTTTTGGCTTCTTCAATAACATAAGGAATGCTATTTTTAATTTCCATCGACATGGTATAAACATTGGCGTCCGGATTTTCATTGCTGTTCAAGGTATAATTGATACCCGCTGTTACATATCCAAGCGAACAAAGCCACTGGAGCATTTTTGCGTCGTCGGTTTTATCGCCGGTTCTGAAACCGCCGGCATGAAGATACACGATCAACCCATAGGTTTCTTTAGAATTATCTGCGGGAACATAAAGGTCAAACTTGTTTGCAGCGCCCTCGCCATAAGAAAAATCCGTGTAGGTTTTTCCGATTTCATCACTCCAATTTACTGTATACTTTCTCAGTTTCCGAGGAATGTATGCAATTTTGAAAACAACAGAACCTACAAAAGAGATAATAAATGCAGTAATACACAAAAAAATAAACATACCTCTTCCTTGCTTTTTTTCTTTGCTCATAGAAAATTACCTCCAAACAGTGTTCCGCCTAACATCAGGTTAGTAATTGCCCGAACTGCAAGTCTGCCTAAAATTATGCCGGCAATTACGACAACAGCCAAAATGATAATTCGTTTTTGTATTAGTGTCATTTGTCTAATCCTCCAATTTTATTTTTTACTATTGACATTATGATTTTTTTGCGATACAATAATATCGCCGATTTATTTGTATCGTCGATATTATTGTATCAGCGTGTCGCTTTATTGTCAACGGGAGGAAGAAAAATGAGACAAACAGAGCAAAATGTATCACCGATGAGCAATGAGGGGCGTAATGCATATGTAATAAAACATTTGACTGAAGCTCTTATTTCATTACTTGCCAAAAAGCCAATAGAAGATATTTCTATCAGCGAGTTGGTTGATACGGCAGGCGTTGGCAGAGCCTCCTTTTACCGCAATTACGAATGTAAAGAAGATATTTTGAGACGTTATTTACACGAAAAAACGCATGAGTGGGTAGGTGAATGGGACAAAAACAGAGGCGAGCCTCTGAGTGAGCAAATCCGTATCATGATTGCACATTTTGAAGCAAATCGTACCTTTTACAAACTTCTGAATGAAAGAAAACTTACCTATCTTCTGAAAGATGTTATTATAGGTATCTGCGGACCGAAACCAGAGTATGAAAAGACACAGGCATATGCTGCGGCGTTTGTTGCCTATACGCTGTATGGCTGGATTGATGTATGGTTTCAGAGGGGAATGGCGGAAGCGGCTGATGAAATTGCCGAATTGTTTAAGGTGCAGGGACTTTAATATATGTGTAAATACCGTATCTTGTTTGTTTTATACAAATATTGAAACTGATAACTCTTTTCTAACCGGTCTATTTGAAAGGTTATAGTAGATTGCGTATAATTTAGCTTTTCAGCAGCGAAGCTACTATCTTCCGCTATTGTTTTGAAAGCGACATTTCATTGAATGATAATTAGTCTGTGGGGTTTACAAGTAATTTTATAGTTTAATAGATAAAAACCTATTACGTTCCAAAGCAAAATCGCTTATAATTTGAGTCGGAAGATATTGTATTCACAGTCGTTTAAGCAAATGTTTTCAACGCCGATAAAAATGATAACATTAGCTCATATAGTCCGGATAATATGGATATTCTCTTTTACTCCAAAAAGTAATTGCTGTTGCCGTGAAAAAAATGCTTGACAATTTATCGTAAGTATGATATAATAAT
>OFMM01000058.1_pt1 | contig 91519 bp, 122 predicted proteins | sample 1541811 | NCBI WGS metagenome assembly OFMM01 (sample SAMN04209246, study PRJEB22552) | human gut metagenome | biome: gut; material: feces | host: Homo sapiens | place: USA: Oklahoma
CTACTACTATCTTTCTTCCATAAAAATCTAACTCAAATACTTTCTTATCCATATCATCTACCTCCAATTTCAGTTATCTTTTTAAAATTAAAGACACTCAAAAAAGAGTGCCTACTTTTATTAATTATTTTCTTAATCCTAATTTTGCAACTACATCTCTGTATCTCTTAACATCAGTCTTAACAAGATAGTTTAATAAACTTCTTCTCTTACCAACTTTAATTAAAAGTCCTCTCTTAGAAGCTTTATCTTGTTTATTATTTTTAAGATGTTCAGTTAAAGCATTAATCTCATTAGTAAGAATAGCTATTTGTACTTCAGGAGACCCTGTGTCTTTACTGTCTCTAGCAAATTCTTTAATGATTTGTGCTTTCTTATCTTTATTTAAAGCCATTATATTTTCCTCCTTATCTTATTTACACCTTTAACCTAGTTATGGTAAGAGGTACCAATAACAAAGTTCAAGGAACATATTAATAATACACTATATTTTACGATTTGTAAATAGTTTTTATGAATTTTCTCATCTTTCCAAGTATTTATTAATCTTATCAATAAATATATCTTCATCTATAGGTTCTGATATAACATCACTAAAACCATATTTATCATAATTATCAATATACTCATTATTACTACTAAGTAATATAACCTTAGTATTAAAAGACTTAATAATTAATAACTTCTTCATAATAATTATCCCACTAAGAGGCTTAATATTATCTTCAATTAATATTAAATCATATTTCTTTTTACCTCTAATCTTATCTAAAGCCTCTTTACCAAGTTCTATTATTTCTAAATTAATATTCTTATCTTTAACAATATCTCTAATTACCTTACTATTTAAATTACCAATTAATAATACATCTTTCTTATCAATTACTTTTTCATATTCATTTAACTTACTATCACTAACAACTAATCTCTGATCCAATATAATCTTCATCTTAGTACCAGTTCCATATATACTACTAGGAATAATAGTACCATTCATTAAAGTAATAATCTTCTTAACATTATATAAAGTATCATTTAAATCATAATTCTCTTCTTTATAATCCTTCTCATTAACAAATAAACTACCTAACTTATCACTATCAATACCAATACCAGAATCCTCTACTGTTATAATAAGTCTAACTATATCATTCTTAATAATAGTATTAACATCTAACTCTACATAACCATCATTAGTATACTTAACACTATTATCTAACAAAATATCAATAACTTTCTTCAAATTAATACCATCACCATATAAAAATTCTGGCATATCACTATTAATATTACTTCTAAAAACAATATTCTTATCATTACATCTCTTCTTATAAGTATTAATCAAACTCTTAAGTATCAACTTAATATTATATTTTTCATCATACACTCTAATACTAGCCCCATCCATATTAGAAACATCTAATATTTCATTAGTTATAGTAGTAAACTTAGCAGTACTACCCTTTATCTCTCTAGCAGAATCTTCAATAACTTCTACATTAACTTTCTTATTATCAGTCTCATCTAATATATTATCAGCTTCTTTATTAATATCTTTAGTAATACCCCTTATCTCATTAGTCATATTATATAAGAATAAAGTCTTCTCTTCATTAGCATTATCACTAATCTCCTTAGCCTTATGTATCTCTTCAATTGTCTTCATATCAGGATTCTCTATTGTAAAATACATAACAACAGTAACTAATACTTCTAAAGGACTAATTAAAAATAATTCTGGATATTTTATCTGAAGAAACAAAGCAATTCCTCCAAACAAAAGAAATATAAACATAGGTATATACTTCTTATTGCCAAGCTTTTTGATATTAACAATCGAATTAATAACAATTACTAAAATAGCAATTATAGCAATTAAATAAGTAAAATTAACTGCTAAACCATTAGTATACATAATATTATTCTTATAATAATAATCAATTGGTAATATTGATATCAAAAATGCAATCAAAACATATACTACCCAAAATATTTTATATAATTTTTTAGACTTAAAATCAGAAGATATTGAAATAACATATAACATAAAGAATAATATCCAACTATCTAAAGATATTAAATATAATACATTAATTATTCTTGTAATATAAGCCATATTCTCTATATTAATAATTAATATATAACTAACCATTCCTAATAATAACTCTACAAATGTAGATATAAGAAGTAAACTATATATCTTATTTTCTTTAGATTTAATTCTTTTTCTTTTAAAATATATAATAATTATAAGTAATATATAAACCATCCCTGAAAATGTTAAACCTAAATTAAAATTCATACTACTACCACCTTTTTATTTCTTTATTAGTTTTTTACCTTTAGTAGGCATAACTATATCATAATAACCAAGTCCCATATTAGTCTCATGACAAACAATACTAATCTCACTTCCATCAATACCATTTTCTTTTATTTTTTTATAGTCTTTCTTTAAAGCCGTTGTATATGGTAACTCGTCTACCACTTTCCATTTAGTAGGTATATTACGAAACGACATATTATTATTACTTAAAATATAATTATCAATAATATTCTTTATAATATCTTTTATATCAATACCTTTACTCTCTTTAGATAAAACAACATATATAAGAGGCATAGCACCAAAATTACTTTCGTCATAATATTCAGTTATCATAGCATCTTCTACATAAGAAGAACTAGTAACGGCATTTTCTAAAGCAATAGGATATATTTTATAACCATCATATCTAGATATCATACCACTTGCTCTACCTTCAAAAAAGTATTCCCCTCTAGCATTTTTTTTCATTATATCTCCAGTATCAATATACTCTCTTCCATCAATATTAATTGTTTTATGTAATACTTCTCCATCAAATTCGCATACTGGATTACTACCCTTACTATAATATAGATGACCAAGTTCACCACAACTCAATTCTTTCATAGTATCAGGATTAATAATAATACCACTACCACCGGGTAAATCAATTCCACAACTACCAGAAGTAGACATAAAAGGATCTTCTAATATACAAGTACCATTAAATTCACTCATACCATAACCAGTTCTAAGTAAACACTTAGCATTATGTGATATTAAAAATCTATTAATATTAGCAAGCTGTGTAATAGTAAGTGTACCGCCTCCATATACTGCTTCTTCAAGAAAAGATAAATCAGCATTATTATATTTATCATCACCTATAAGTCTAAGCCAAAAAGAGGGTGTACCAAATAAACAATTAGCCTTAGTTTTAAGTAAAATATCAATAATATTTTCTTGTGAAAATATTGGTATTTCTATCATTTCTAATCCCAAACTATGACCCAAATGCATCGAATCAGAAAAACCAAATTGAGCAAAGCCAGGAAGTACATGTAAAAATGTTTTAACTCTACTATAATCTATATTTGATATTTGATGTTGAAAAGCAATAAAATTAACATTCTCATTAGTTGAAGGAATAGTTTTCGGTACTCCTGTTGTACCAGAAGAATGGCATATTGTAGCTACTTCATTCTCTACATATGGGTTAGTATAACATACTTGATATCTTGAATCCTTAAGAAATCTATCTACTCCAAATATATTAATATTACCATACGAAGTAGTTACTCTCTTAACAATATCTTCATCCCTAAATTTCATTCTATACATAGCACTTTCAATCATAGGTAAAGAATCAGTAATCTTAGTAATTAATACTTTATCAATATTTAATTCATTATAAATATAATCCTCAATAGGTTTAATTGAAGTTTCATATACCTTATCAAAACATACAATAGCATTTACTTTTTCTTTTTCTAAAAAATATTTCATTCTATCTTCTTTACTAGTAGGATCAATATTATCTGAAATAGCTCCAATCTTATTTAAAGCATATATAATAATAGTAGACTCTGGTAAATTAGGAAGTAAAAGTGCTACTCTATCACCTTTTCTAATCCCCATAGCAGCAAATCCCTTAGCATACCTATCTATTAAATCAATAAATTCCCCATAAGTATACCTTTTTCTTCCAAATCTAAGTGCATATCTATCTAAATTATTCTTATTACACTCCCTAATATATCCATACATAGTATATTTAGGAATATTATCAAGAATAATATCAAAACTATCACTAGGATTATTCAGTATTTCCCTTTTTAATTCTTCTATTCTTTTTAGTAATTCCATCTAAACCACCCTTTACAAAATTTCCCCTCTAAAACATTAATATTATACCATAATCAAAAGCTAAAAAAAATGTACCATTTGTGTACATTTTTTCAGTTTGTAAAACGACATAAGTTTACTATAAGTTAACTATCTATTTACCCTTTCCACTCTCAATATCTGGCAAATATAAAGAAAACTTTTTATTAATTACTTTCATAACATTATTATCATATTTCATAGGTAACACAACTTCATAATAATATTCTCTAAGTATATCATCTGAAATATTATATCTAGAAATAACTTCATCTAAACTGTCTAAATCAATAAGAAATTTATTATACTCTTCTTCATTATATGGAGGAATATTATTTTTTTGTCTATATAATCCCTTATTAATACATTTAAATCTTATTCCCATTCGTTTAAGATTAATATATTCTCCTAGTAACAAATCACATCCATTACTAAGAAGTAAAGCACCTACTGCTCTTGTCTTAGTTCTATCTAATACGACTTCATTAGTTTGACTATTATATCTATATAACTCTCCACTATCTTTTAATTCCCTTTGAATACTTAATTCTTCTATCATTTTAGGACTACTAATTGAAGTAACAGAACTTTCTATATCATTAGTATAACCAACCTTAATATAATGTTTATTTCCATTAACATCAATTTCTTTTAAAGTATTAAAATCAGCCTCAGTAGTATCTGAAGTAACAGAATCAACAAAAGAAGAAGCAATATAACTATCACTATTAACATCCATAACAAATAATGTTTTAACATCTCTAAAAGTATTAAGTTCTCTACCTGATATTAAACAGCAAGATAAGTATTGTTTACTATACACATTACCATGATAATTTGAGTCTCCCTTTACACCAGGTTCTAAATAACTAGCATGAATTACTGTCATAAAGTCTTCTCCATTAGTAATATTATTATAATTAGTAATATCTCTTTCCCATAACTTAACAGAATAGTCTCTGCACTTCTCTTCTAACTCAAATATCTCTTTTAAATTTTTTTCAAACTCTAATCCTACTAGTGAAGCATTATCTTTATATTTACCATACTTAAAACAATACTCTACATTATCACTACTAGTTAAATCATTTAGTATTCTATTATAAACATCATATAAATCAGAATATTTATTCTTAAATTCTTTTAATTTCTTATAAGTATCTATATAAATACCATTATTAACTTCCATATCAATAAGCATAGCAAGTTCTTTCTCTAACTCTGTAATATAACCTCTTACACTAGAATTAATTAAACCATAATCAGTAATATAACTAAATTTTCTCATAACACACTCCTATCTAAATAAACATATCATTATTTTAACTCTTCAATTTATCAGTATTTCCGACAAGTTAAAATTCTATCAAGTTTTCCATCATTCAAATTATAATAACCTATTCAATTAACCATCTCTTTCAGTTGTTACATTTTTTACAATAACTGAAATTCATTTCTTTACTCAGTGGTTATCCCAAAATTTGCATATACCACCAAAAGCTTTATTTCAAAGACTTAATGGCTTTGAAATACCCTACAAGACCTTAGACTTGTAGGGCATAATATATTAATCTTTCTTAATACCTAAATATTCATAAGTCTTATCAGTAACAACTCTACCTCTAGCAGTTCTCTTTAAATAACCCTGTTGTAATAAATAAGGTTCATATACATCTTCAATAGTAGAAGCCTCTTCTCCAATCGAAGAAGCAAGAGCCTCAAGTCCTACAGGTCCCCCATTAAATCTTTCTACAATAGAAAGAAGTAAATTATAATCAGTATCATCAAGTCCAGTCTTATCAACTTTTAATCTATCTAAAGAATTATCAAGAATCTCTTTATTAATAATACCATCACCATATACTAAAGCAAAATCCCTAACTCTCTTAAATAACCTATTAGCGATTCTCGGAGTACCCCTACTTCTCTTAGCTAGTTCTCTAGCAGCATCATCAGTAATAGGAGTATCAAGTACTCTAGAGGTTCTCTTAATAATCTGATATAGTTCATCCTCAGTATAAAAATTAAGTTTAGAAATAATACCAAATCTATCTCTTAAAGGACTAGATAAATCACCCGCCCTAGTAGTAGCTCCTACTAAAGTAAAATGTGGTAAATTAATCTTAATATTTCTAGATGAACCATCACTACCTACTATTATATCTAAGTAAAAATCTTCCATTGCTGGATATAAAATCTCTTCAATATATCTAGGAATTCTATGAATCTCATCAATAAATAGAACATCCCCTTCTTCTAAAGTAGAAAGTATTGCAGCTAAGTCCCCACTCTTCTCAATCGAAGGCCCACTAGCAGTCTTAATATTAGTACCAAGTTCATTAGCAATAATATAAGCAAGAGTAGTCTTACCAAGTCCAGGAGGACCATATAATAAAATATGATCTAAAGTCTCTCCTCTCATAACCGAAGACTTAATAAATACTCCTAAATTCTCTTTAATCTCACTTTGACCAACATACTCATCTAAAGATACCGGTCTAATAGTCATATCCTTATCCTCTTTAAATTCTTCACTACTCATTATTCTATCATTCATCTATTCCCCCTCCTTGTATATAGTCTTATATAAATCTTTAGTCCCCTTTTCTTCCATATCTAATTCAATCTTAGGTAAATCATTCCTACTACCAAGCCCAAAATAATCCAAAAACTCATCAGTAGTCTTATATAAAGTAGGTCTCCCAATAGTATCAGCCTTACCACACTCTTTAATAAGTCCTTTAGCTAGTAACCTTCTCATAACATAAGCTGAATCCACTCCTCTTAAAGAATCAACATTCCCCCTCGTAATAGGTTCATTGTAGGCAATAATAGCAAGTGTCTCTAAAGCCGATTGTGATAAACAATTCGAAGTCGGTTCTTCAAGTAACTTCTGATAATATTCCTTATGTTCTTCTCTAGTCGTAAGTTTAATCGTATTACCTAAAAAATTAATTCTAAGACCTCTCTTATTATCATCATAATAATTCTTCAAACTAAGAACAATCCTCTTAGCCTCTTCTTCATCAATTCCTAATATTCTCTCAATATCTTTCAAAGTAATACCAAGATCACCTTGAACATATAAAAGTCCTTCTACTACACTTTCCATCTTAATTCCTCAATTCTATTAATATCTTATCAAAATTCTTATCTTGATTAATAACAACATCTTTCTCTTTAACCATTTCTAATATTGATAAAAAAGTAACAACCACTATTGGTCTATTATACTCTTCAAACAAATCATCTAAATAAGCCTTCTTCTTAGTCATAAGAATCTTCTTAATATTATTCTTTCTCTCTCTAACCGAATATTCCCTTTTAGTAACAGTAGTCTCTAAAGGCTTATCAAGTTCTTTTCTCTCTAAAAATTTCTTAAAAGCCTCAAGTAAATTATCAATCGTATCTTCTCCACTAAGAACGCTCTCAGTATAATTACTAACCTTCTCTGGAGCTTTAATATATATCTTCTTTCTTTCTTCCTCTAATTCTTTAAATACTGGTGTCATCTCTTTATATTTCTTATATTCAAGTAACTTATTAATAAGATTCTCTCTCGTAATCTCTTCATCTTCTTCACTATTATCTTCCTCTTTCTTATTACTAGGAAGTAATAGTTTAGACTTCAAATACATAAGCTCTGCAGCCATAACTAAATAAGAAGAAGAAATATTAATATTAAGATTCTTTTCATGATTAATATAATCTAAATATTTATCCGTTATCTCTTCTACTTTAATATCAAAAATATCTATATTAGACTCCTTTACCAAATGTAAAAGTAAATCCAAAGGCCCTTCAAAATTATCTATTGATATATAATCCATATATCCACCATCCTACCTAATTATATCATGTATTTAACCATTAGTAAATAAAGAATTACTCCCAAAACTATTGCTTTTATATAAAAAATATAGTATTATATATAAGGCTATAAAAAATATTGTTATTTTTGTAACCAAATAAGTTACATATTTTAACAAAAAATAGTAGTATAATAGAATTAGCAGGAGGAATTTATAATGGAACCAAAGTCTTATATTATACCAGACGATATTTTTGAAGAAGTAAATGCAGTAACTCATGAACTAATTAGATATGAAAATCCTAATAATTTAAATTGGATGCCAGCATACCAAGATGTTCTAAATCAAATGGGCAAAGGAGATCAGTATCTAAATCATCGTTTACTTACCTTTGTAGTAAGAAGAATAAGTGAACTTGGTTACGATATCAATGATCGCCCATTTAAACTTACTAGATATAGATAAAGACAGGACCTAAAGTCCTGTCTTTATTTTTCTAATATATAAATTAACTCTTTAATAGAGCCTTACCAGTAGTAAACACTAATATTAATATTCCTAGTATAATTCCCTTACTCTTATTATTATCCATGTCTAAATGCCTACTTCAATTATCTTACAATCACAATTCTAAAATAAATTAAGTTCAATGTAAACAATTAATTATTTCTATTTCTATTAATTTTCTTCACCAATCTATAAGCATTATCATTCATATAGTTCTTATCCCTATATTTACTTATATACATATACTTAGCAATATCAATAAGTTCATCAGTATTACAATTTAAAAGAATTTTACCTATAGCAATAATATCTTTTTTATAATAATCTCTAACATTTATTTCAGAAATATCATTAGCAATCATAAGCCTATTCATACTCTCGCTAATCTTTAAACTTTTAGGATAATCCTTACTTAAAGAAAATATATCAGTATCAATAGAAATACCATATTCACTAAGTATAAACATCATAACATGTGCCCTAATTCTATCATTATTATCGAAGAAATTAGGAGTATCACAATAAAATAATTTATATATTTCATATAATAACAAATCACTTTTTTTCAAAGTAATATCTTTAATATTTTCTAAATTATTCATTCTCTTAACTTCGTTTGGAATCAAATCAACAAAATCACTATCTTTATTATTAGTATTAATATTTAATCCTTTCTTCACAGTATATAATATATCTAAATAACTGCTATTATTTTCTACTTTCTTAGCATATTTAACAATTTTACCTTTACTAAAATATACTAAGTCAGTAATATTTTCATGATATACAATCGTAACTCTAAAAGTATTCTCATTTTCCATACCTAATATACTTCTAACTATTAATATAATATTTTCTAAATTAATTTTATAATATCCATCATTAATAATTCTATCAATTTTCTTTTCATTATCATATTTAATTTTCTTACTAGAAGTATAATTAATTATAATATATTTATTATCAATCAAATAACATTTATTTAATTCTTTCATATAACCACCCTACAAATAAATAATATCATAAAATCTTATTAATATCAATAAATACTTGCATTTATTTAAAATATATTATATAATATTACTGCTTCTGAAAGGGGGAAATTTATAATGAAAGAAGTTAAATATAATAGTGATTTAAATAATGATATAGATGTACTAAATACCAAAAACAATGCAAAAAATGATGCTATCTTAGGTTTTGGTATTAGCATAGGTATTTTTGGTTTAATAGAAATAATTGCTTTCAACCTTGGTTTTCAATATACACCAGAAATAATTTTACCTGCTATAATAACAATGGTTGGTACTGGTGGTATTGTATCTGCTATTACAGGAAATATATCAAACAAAAAATATAAAATAAAATTAAGAAAAGCTAAACAAAGCGCTTCTGATTTACAACAAGAATTAGCAAAAGAAAATACTATCATTAATATAAAGTCATTAGAAGATGCAGAAGTCATTGAAGAAGTAACAAAAAGTACAACTCAAAATGATGAAGGAAAAATTCTTTCAAAAGAAGAAAAAATTATCAGATACTTTTATTTACTAGATAAAGATGATCAAGTAGCAGTTTTAAGGCAAATATGTAAAAAAATAAAAAAAGACAAAGTAATTTTAAGCACTTCAAAACTTGAACTATTTGAAGAAAAAGATTTGCAAGAAAAAGAATTACCTGTTCGTAAAACACTAATTAGAAAATAGATTACTTAAATATAAGTAATCTTTTTTAATATTTAAAAATTAATAAAGAAAAAAGAATACTATCAAGATAATATTCACTTTTAAATCAAACCGGTGCCTGTAAAGAAGAAGTAGAATAACTTTTCTTACCGATATTAATAGGTAGCAATAACTTACTAACTAATACAAGTATACTACATTTTTACCATTTTGAGTCAAAGAATGTTGAAAATGACCGATTTTGTGTTAAAATATAGTATAACAAAGGAGGATATTATGATTAATGAAGAAAAACAAGTATGTTATAATATGCAAGTTTATAATGATTTCGTTGATTTTCCATTCGCAATGACTAATATAGAAGATTTTGAATTTGATAAACTATTATCTCATCCAAATCCTGAAGTTAGAGCATTTAATTTTATTGTGATTACAAAATGTACAACAAAAGGAAATACAACAACTGTTAGACCACTAATGATAATATATAATAAAAATGATTGGAAAGTAAGATGTGTAGATATAGAAGGTATTTGTAGTTCAAGAATAAAAACAATATGTAGCAATAGAAAACAAACATTAGACTTTGCTGGAAAATTAATAGAATTACCTTGTAATAATCAAAATGCAATAATAAATAAATTTAATATTACTTCTAAAATATTAATTGCTAAAAATAAAATTAAAGGGAAATCATTAATAAGAAAAAAATAAAAACATAATTTTGTTTGGTTTTATGGTTCTATAATATTTAGTGGATGTCAAAAAATATCCACTAATTTTATTTAATAAAAAAAGCCAATGCTTATTAAGCATCAGCTTCATTCAAATTTCTTTATCATTTTTGGTTTTCACCCATTATTTGACAAAGAGCCTATTATTTTATATAGTCTTTATTTTAGATTTATATTCTAATTCCCGCATCTGTGGTCTAAGTTTATGCATCAATTTACAGAACTCTATTTCATTCCATATCTTAGTAGTAGTCCCCTCATCTTTATAAAATAATAACAAATCATTATAAGAATATTTATATAAATAATCCATATTAAACTGAGATACAGGATTACCCTTATAATTAGCATAATCATTAATAATATTCCATTCCCAAGCTTCCAAGTATTCAATATATACCTCATTATCGTACCAAAAGTTCATCACTAATTTTCGTTTTTCTTCTAGCGACCAATTAGAATTTTTTAATATATAATACCTAATATCAAATGCTCCTACTCCATGTGCTTGTTTTGTACTAGTTATTTGTAGTAGTCTTTGAAAATAATTATCTATCTTAATTTCTGAATAACGAGTAGTGCCTAGTTTATTCATAGCCTCATTTACTGCAAATGCTTTTTGCTCTTCAGTTAGTTTTAGGTTAGGATTAAATAAACTCATTAATAAAAAAGAATTCCCCCCATTTGAAGCACCATCTAAAACAATTCTAGCTATATCAGTATTAGAATAAATAGTATTAATTAAATTTTGATAAATGTTTGAGTCGACATTTTCATAGTCGAGTAACATGAATTCTGCTATCGAAAGTCCTTTAACTGTATCCCTCTCTCCAAACTTATCTTTTGTTATTTGAATTGCTCCTCTTAATACTTCTTTATTATTTTTAATTCTAGACCATACTTCTTTATAATCTCCTATTCTAGGGGATACGTAAATAGAATTATATAGTTCTTTATCTATCATATCAATATTAACCATATGCAACCTCCTCTTGGTATTGCTTATTATATCAAATATTAGGTTAAAAGTCACTATAAATTGCATTGGTTTTGAATTCATTTTCATAGATTAACTTTTTTAATATATTGTTATGAATGATTATTTAGAAAATACGAAAATCAAAACTAAAAAAATTTAAATTTTTATATCAATCTAGTATCATAAAATAAACTTCAGCCTTTACTTCTACACAATTCACATTATTAGAGTTTGTTCATCATTTACTTTATTTTCCATATATTCTAAATTATTAAAAGTTTTGTTATTTTTTAATAGTTCCATTTGTTTTCTTGCTATATTATTTAACCTAATAAGTCTCTCATTTTGTGGAATATCCATGTGAACTAATTCTGCATTAATATTTTCCAAATTATTTAATATTACTAAATGGAGCAAGTCTGTGTAATCCCTGATATTTCCTTTATCCGCCATTTCTGGATTACTTTCTCTCCACTCTTTTGCAGTCATACCAAATAAAGCTACATTTAAAACATCTGCTTCTTCTGCATAAACATATTTTTTTTGCTTTTCAGTTAAAGTAGGAACTATTACACTCTTAATAGCATTAGTATGAACTACATAACTAACTTTTGCTAAAACTCTATTTGCATGCCAATCAATTTTATTTTGATATGCTTCATTTCTCTTTAATCTTTGAAATTCTTGTATTACATATAATTTAAATTCCGGACTTAACCAACTTGCAAACTCAAACGCAATATCACTTCTAGCATAAGTACCACCATCATATCTACCTGATTTTGATATAATTCCAATAGCATTCGTTTCTCTTATCCATTTTTGAGGTGACATCTTAAATGTATTACTTCCAGCTTCATTTTTAAACGTAGCGAATTCGCCCCCTTTAAAATTATCATTATGTATACTTTCCCATAAGCCCAAATAAGAAATTACTTCTTTATTTCTCATCCAATCTCTAATTGAAGCCTAGGCTCTTCATTATCGGCATATCTTGCTAAATCTGTTAGGAATATAAATTCTTTATTATCTATCCTTAAAACACCAATTTTTCTCTCTTTTACTATAATTTCAGTTTTAATATTGTCTTTATTCATAACTCACATCCTTTCTATCTTGAATAAAGTTTCCTAATTAACTATTTTAACATAATTTTAAGGATATAAATCAAAATATTTATAAATATCGTTAAAAATTATTATCTTTATGAATTTATAATCAATTTTTCTGATTTTTCATTTAATTTCACATGAATTTTAACATAATTCATTACATTTTTAATGCAAATTAAGAAAAAATGTTATAATTGTATTGAGAGAAAAACTACGGAAAATAATATGTACGATAAAAAGGGGATTCTAAAACTTTAATATACTTGACCGAGTCTGAAAAAAGAGCAATGCTTTTCAGTAATGACATAAAAATAATTAACCAACGTACCGATTTTGGAAAAGGTATTTCGTTTAAAAGCGTTGACGGACATGAATATACTTCGATGGAAGCCGCTGAAGCCGCTAACAAAGCATTTTTCGATAGAATGATAATTGATAAGCCACTTAAAGATTACACTCATTATACAGAAATTGAAAAAGCTTACTTCGATTGTATTACTCCAAAGCCTAATGATACTAATATGGATAAGGATATTATTCTACAAGCTCTTGCAACACAACCACAAAGAATTATTAATTATATTGAAAAAAGGTATCTAAGTTATATATCAGAAGTATTAAAACAATATGGTTATAATCAACAAGATAGTAATAAGAAAACAAAGAAATAGTAAAAAGACTATGTTTCAAATAGATAAATTGTTTTACAATTTTAATCGATATGTTGATTTACAAGTATATTATTAAATTAATAAACAAAACTACTTTCATTAAATCCGAAAGTAGTTTTTATATTATCTCAAAAGTTCGAGTTTCCTATCAATCTGGTGCTGAATGTAAGAATTGAACTTACCCCTGAAGCTTACCATGCTTCTGTACTACCACTATACTAAATCAGCAAAGAATTAATATCCTATTTAAAGAATATTAATTTTATAAATACAACCAATGCAAGTATCACCCTATAAAAGGCAAATACTGAAAAGTCATGTTTCTTAATGTAATTAAGTAAAAACTTAATAGCAATAACACCCATAGCAAACGAAGATATAATACCTACAATTACCTCTTTAGTTAAAGCAAGGTCTGTTACTTTAAGTACTGTAGCACCACATATTACTGGTACTGATAATAAGAACGTAAATTTAGTTATTGCTTCTTTAGATATACCTTGAAGTCTACCCGCTAATATAGTTGTACCACTTCTAGAAAAGCCTGGTATAACTGCAAAAGCCTGAGATATACCAATAATAATAGCTTCTTTTAAAGTAATATCTTCAAATTTCTTTTCTTTTTTATAATGATGAGTAGCCCATTTATCACCAAGATAAATAAGCATACCCATGATAGCAAGAGCAGAAGCTATAAGCCAAATATTATTTCTAATTACATTTTCAATTACATCATCAAGTAAGAATCCTACAATAGCAGCTGGAATAGTAGCCACTACTAAATACCAGAACATTTTTCCATTAGTAGTTTTCTTCTTATTTTTTATATCTTTAATGGCTCCAATAAATAAATTCCACCAATCTTTAAAGAAGATCACTAGTACTGCCATCATAGTACCAAAGTGAAGAGCAACATCAAATGCAAGTGATGATTCTTCCCAACCAAATAAATAAGGAAAAACAATCAAATGAGCAGATGATGAAATTGGTAAAAACTCCGCAACTCCCTGAATAATTCCAAGAATTATCGCCTTAAATATTGTCATAAAACACTCCTATTAATTATTTTCTTTTAATAATTCAATAGCCTTTTGCATAGCTAAATCATACTTAACAACTTCTAAAGATCCAAGTTCTTTCATGATATCTTCTTCAGTCATCTTATACATATCAGCCATCTTTTTAACTTCATCTTTAGCATCTTTATCAGAAATAGTAATTTCTTCAGCTTTTACAATAGCTTCAAGTAAGTATCTATATGCTACTCTCTTTTCAGCTTCTTTCTTCATATCTTTCATGATATCTTCTTTTTTAGCACCAGAGTAAGCAAAATATAATTCTTCAGTAACTCCTTGCATCTTAAGTTTTTCAATAAAGTTCTTATACATTCTATCAGTCTCAGCATCAATAATTTCTTCATCAATTTCAACTTTCATATTCTTTGATGCCTTTTCAAGTAAATCTTCAATAAATTTATTATCAGCTTCTCTTTCCTTTTGAGCCTTAATTTCCTCTTCAACTACTTTTTCTAATTCTTCTTTATTAGATACACCTTCCATATCTAGATCTTTAAAGAATTCTTCATCTAAATCAGGAATAACTCTCTTCTTAATATCATGAACAATAACATTAAATACTACTTTTTGTCCTGCTAATTCTTTAGCCATATAGTCTTCTGGGAAAGTAAGTTCGATATCTTTAGATTCTTCTCTCTTCATTCCTACTACTCCCTCTTCAAATCCTGGAATAAATGAATGACTACCAAGCTCTAATGAATATCCTTCAGCACTTCCACCTTCAAACTCTTCATTATCTTTAAAGCCTTTAAAATCAATAACAACTGTATCTCCTTCTTCAGCTTTACCATCTTTAGATACAAGTTCAGCATATCTATCTAAAATATGACTAACTTCATGATCTACTTCTTCTTTAGTAACTTTAACTTTATCTTTTTTAACTTTTAATCCTTTATATTCTCCAAGAGTTACTTCAGGATCTAAAATAAATGTCATATTAACTTCAAATCCTTCATCATCAGCTTTTACTATTTCAAGTTTAGGTTCTACTACTGGAATTAATTTTTCAGTAATAATAACTTCACCATATTTCTTTTGTACTAAGTCTTCCATAGCCTCACTAATAATGTCTCCAGTACCATATTTCTTTTCAAAAACATTTCTAGGTACTTTTCCTTCTCTAAAGCCATCAATTTTAACTTTTTTAACTAATTTATTGAAAGCTTTATCTTTAGCCTCTTTCCATTCTTCTCCATTTACTTTATAGTTAACTTGTTTTTTCATATATATTACCTCCTAACAAATTGCAACTATTTCTACTTCATATTCTCCATTAGGAGATGCTACTTTTTTTATTTCTCCTACTTTACCATTCATAATAGCTTTAGCTATAGGACTTTCATTAGAAATCTTATTATTAGATGGATCTGCTTCTTTAGAACCTACAATTCTATACTCTTCTATTTCATCATCATCTACATATTTAATCTTAACAGTAGTACCAAGAGATACTTTATCAGTCTCTCCCTTCTCTATGATATGAGCATTCTCCATAATCTTTTCTAATTCTTGGATTCTACCTTCTACTTGTGCTTGTTCTGCTCTAGCAGCATCATAATCAGCATTCTCAGATAAATCTCCAAGTGCCCTAGCTTCTTTTAAAGCCTTAATCACTTCAGGTCTTTTAACATTTTTTAATTCATTTAATTCTTCTTCTAACTCAAGAAAACCTTCATCAGTTAGATAAACTTTATTATCTTTCATTTTATTTATCACCTCAATTAATTTTTTGTTTTCATTACAATTCACAATTGTACTAGATTTTAATCTTTTTGTCAATAGTTTTTCATGCTTTATATTATATTCCAATACTAACTAATTTTTACCCTTATCATATCATTTTTATATACTTTTTTATCTAATTTAAACCTAAGTATTTCTTCAGGATGTCTAGCAGCTTCAACTACCTCACCATCTTCATTATATATATCTGGCATTATAAAAGAAAATGTCTCTATATTAGGTCCAAATACTTCTACTTCTATACCCTTTTCAAAATAATTTCTCTCAGTAATAGTAACCATCTTATTTTCTTCATCATAATCAAGTACAATACCTAAAAAATCTTGATTAGAAGCCTCATTTCTACCTAAATAATATTGTTCATTTACCGTAGGTAACTTATCCCAAAACTGAATAACAGCCTCCCTATTAGCAACACGCTCTAATACTTTAGTATAATAATCTAATTTATCCTCAGTTAATTTATTAGCATAATAATCATCTATTATTTCTCTATAAGTATTAATAACCGTAGCAACATAATAATTACTTCTCATTCTGCCTTCTACCTTTAAGCTAACAATACCAATATCTATCATTTCTTTAATCTTCCTAGCCATCATCAAATCTTTAGAAGATGCCGTAAATAAAGTATCACTCTTTATCTCATTATTATCTTTATCAAATAAAGGCATTTCCCATCTACATATTTGAGCACAACCACCCCTATTAGCATCTCTATTAGTAAAATAATTAGATAAAACACATCTACCAGAATAAGAAGAACACATAGCACCATGAACAAAACATTCAATTTCCATACCAGTTTTATCTATTATTTCCTTTATCTCATCTTTAGATAACTCTCTAGCAAGAACTACTCTAGAAGCCCCCTCTTTCTTCCAAAAATCTACTGCTTCATAATTTAAAGTAGAAGCTTGCGTAGATATATGTATTTCTAAATCAATATTATTTTCTTTTACAACATCTATAACCAGTGGATCACTAACTATAATAGCATCTACCTTAGCCTTTGCTAGTTCCTTTAAATAATCTATAATACCATTTATATCTTCATTATGAAAAACAATATTAACAGTTACATAAACCTTCTTATCAAGATTATGAGCATAACTACATGCTTCATTAATTTCTTCTATACTAAAGTTTTTAGCATTAGCTCTAAGAGAAAAATCTCTTCCCCCAATATAGCAGGCATCTGCTCCATAAAGATAAGCAAACTTTAATTTCTCTAAGTTACCCGCAGGAGCAAGTAATTCTATCTTATTCATTATTACCACCCCTTAATTTATATATAGTTTTCTTATCAAAGAATCCTGTATAAGTATTATCCATATGTTCTTTATTTAAATATTTATCAATAATATCTATATCATTATTATAAGATAAATCAATAATTAAATTATCTATATTACTTAACTTATCAATTTCATTAATCATATTAACTAAAGGACTATATATAATAGTACCAAAATTATGTTCTATAACCATATATTTCATATTATCATTATATATATAATATCTATCACTATTATTTTCTTTATCAATATATTTAAAATAATTAATAATAAGACATCTTCTCGAATAAAAGATAGGTAAATATCCATATACCATATAAAATATATTCATACCAGTATTATTCTTAATATCTAACACTTCATTATAAGTAATATCGTTAGTTACTATACTACCAGTAATACCCCTCTTCTTATAAAATAAATGACTATTAATACTAGCATTTAAATGTTCCATACTTAGTATTAATCCTTTATTAACATTCATCTTCTTTATAATATTAAATACCCCTAAGTCATATAAAATAATACCATCAATATTAGAATCATTAATTTTATTAATAACTTCTCTTACCATATCTAAATCATTATTATGAATCATCTTATTTATGATAACATATACCATTTTATCAGTATTATTCTTAATATCTATAATATTATCTATATCTAATTCTAAAGGATATATCGATAAAGATTTAACTCCTAATATAATACCTTTTATATCTTTATTTAATATTTTATTTATATCTTCCATCTTACCAGGAATAACTACTAAATTACTCATAATCACTTCTCCTTTTAGATATAGCTATTTTATCTCCTACTGGAATATATTCCGTAGCAAATTCTTCATTATTATCAAGAAAAGAAATAAAATCTTTAATCTTATTAACAATACCCCTTTGATTTTTAGTCTTAACTAAATCTGAATCTTCAACTAAACCATGAAAAGATAAATTATCCGTAATAATAGTTCCCCCTTTAACTAAATTATTCTTATATTTTTCAAAGAAGAAAATATTCTTACCCTTCGCAGCATCAATAAATATCAAATCATACATACCTGTAATATCAGTATCTACAGCATCCCCATAAATAATATTAATTTGCTTATCTAAATTATACTTCTTTATATTAGATACTGCCAAATCATATCTATCTTTGTCCCTTTCAATAGTAGTTATTCTAATATCACTATTAATACTAGCCATCATAATAGATGAATACCCGATAGCGGACCCTATCTCAAGTATATTCTTAATATTATTCTCTTTAATATAATTAATTAAATATAATATACCATCTTTTTGCATTATTGGTATATTATTTATTTTAGCATATTCTTCTAATTCCTTCATATTACACCTTTTTCTAAAATATATTATATATTAAATATTATTATTTATCAATAACTTAATTAAAAGAAGAATATTAATTATTCCTCTTTATTTTATTTTTAATTTTAATACCACTAGCACGATTCTTTGGAAATTTATCATAATATTCTTCTGGATGAAGATTGTATTTCATTCCCATTTCATAATTATATTGAAGCAATGTTCCATATATGGTAAAACTTTTATTTTTCTTGAATAGCCAGTGGTCATCAACAACAATAGTTTTAATATCCTTTTGACCAACTCTAACTTCTCCAGTAACATAATAAGATTCCAATCTAGAATTTCTAATATGCAAAAATTTAATAAGTGGTTCATCTTCTGTATAAAGACAAAGTCCATATTCATCTGAATAAAAAACATTATATATATATTCATCATCATTTACGTCTGTTATTTCAACATAATCACAATATTTAATATCTTTTATTCCATCCTTATCAAGTGTATAACCCATAATATTATCTCCTCTCAAAAGTACAAGTATTATAGCAAAAATACTTATTTTTGTCAAACAAGCAAAAATTCCCTACCACTTTAAGTATATTGATAAATGATTTTTTTAAAACTACATTTTATCTAATTCTTCCACTTTATATGTATAATATCCTTATATTCGTAACCAATGCCAATACTTCATTCCATTATTTGACATTCATCTTTATTTGTAGTACAATACTAAACATCTTTTGAAAGGGGAAATTTAAATGAAATTAGAAAGAAATCACAATATTTATCAAGTAATAGATAAAAGTATTGATGAAATAAACGAAGACTTAGAAACCATAAATATAAGTATTGGTATATTAAATTTTAACCAAAAATTACTAAATTTAACAGCGGCATGTTATCTTACTGTTAGTGCACTAAATACCATGTTTTATGTTAAAAACGATAAAATGTCTAACTGCATACTCGCTCTTATATTTGTTTCACTTGTCTTTATAAATATTAAAAAATCCAAAAAGTACGATCATGAAATAGATAGTTTATATGAAGTAAAAGATTTACTTAATGAAGCAAAAGAAGCAAAGAAAAAAGAATTAACAAGATAGAAGATAATAATCTATCTTGTTATTTTTATACACCTATATTTCCCCTTAACTTTTTAATTATACATTTTCTAATAAAATCAACTGGTATAATAGATATAGATATTAAGAATATAATAATTAATTCTTTAATATTAATCATTGTTGTACCAAAGATATTAATACCTGAATAAACAATAAAGCCTTGTATCAATATAATAAATATAACAATAAAAATAAATGGTTTATTTTCAAAAATATGATTAAATATATTTAATCTATGAGTACGAGTATTAAATAAATTATTGACCGCTAGAAAGATAAATAAAGTAAAGAAAGCCGTCATAAAGTGTTCCTTATTAACAAACATATTCCCAATAATTGGTAACTTTAAAAACAATATAGATACTCCAAGTAAATATATACTAGATACAACAATTTCATTAAGCATATATCTATTAATAATAGATTCATCTCTCTTCTTAGGTACTTCCATCATATATTCTTTTTTAGGTACTTCATAAGAAAAAGCAAGACCCGCTAATGTATCCATAACCATATTAATCCATAACATTTGAATAACAGTAATAGGACTAGGTACTCCTATAAAAGGACCAATAAGAGCTAAACTAGTAGCGGCTAAATTAATAGTAAGCTGAAAAATAATAAATTTTCTTATATTCTTAAAAATAGTTCTACCATATAAGATAGCCTTAGATATTGATAAAATATTATCATCAGTAATAACAATATCCGAAGCCTCTTTAGCTACTTCTGTTCCACTACCCATAGCAAATGATACATCAGCCTTCTTTAGAGCAATAGAATCATTTACTCCGTCTCCTGTCATACCAGTAACTAAGTTTAACTCTTTAGCAAGAGTAACTAGTCTTTTTTTATCTTCTGGTAACGCTCTAGCTACTACTCTTAATCTTGGTATTAACTTTTTTACTTCTTCATTACTTAATTTATTAAGTTCATTTGATGTAATTGAAGCATCCCCTTCATTATCAATAATACCAACTTCTTTAGCAATAGATACGCCAGTAGATAAAGAGTCTCCTGTTACCATAACAATATTAATACCAGCATTCTTAATTAATTTTACAGAGTCTACTGCTTCTTCTCTAATTTCATCTTTAATAAAGATAATACCAACTAATATATTTCTTCTAATACTATCTACTGGATAAATACTTTCAGATATTGATAAAGCAATTGCTCTAAGACCATTATTCGTCTCATTATTAATATAATTATTTAATCTATCTTTATCTAATACCTTTACTTTACCATTTTCATCTAAGTAATTAGAAGTATATTTAAGTACCTTATCAGGAGCCCCTTTAATTAATTTAATCTTTTTATTATCCTTTTCTATTATACTAGTAGAATACTTATTCTTACTATTAAATAACACCCTATCAATAATCTTAATTTCATCATCTTTATATTTACTAGCAAATCTAAGTAATGCCTTATCAGTAATATTACCTCCTATTACATTACCAGAAGATTTATCATATTCACTTTCATTATTATAGATAAGAGAATCTTCTAATATCCTTTGATAAGTATCACTAAGTTCCAACTTAGAATTATATTCATTTAAATTACCTAGTAATACTTTTACTACTTCCATCTTTCCTTTAGTAATAGTACCTGTCTTATCAGTAAATAAAATATTAAGTGAACCTGCTGTTTCAATACCAACCATTTTTCTAACTAAAACATTATCTTTAAGCATCTTCTTACTATTCGTAGATAACACCAAAGTAATCATCATTGGTAATCCTTCTGGTACTGACATTACTAGTACAGATACTGCTAGTGTCAAAGCCTCTAATAAATAACCAATAAAAGTATTAAAAGATATATTACTTATAATAGCAAAATTAAAATTATTTAAAATAAATATCTTAGAAAATAAATATGATATAGCTATCATAGTAGCGGCAACATAACCTATTCTACTAATAATCTTTGCTAAATTAGTAAGTCTTATTTTTAATGGTGAATCTTCTTCTTTTTCAACTAAAGACTTAGCCATCTTACCATACAAAGTATCCATACCCACTTTAGTAACTACCCCACTAGCGGCTCCATCATATATTGTAGTACCACGATATATTTTATTAATATCCATTGGTTTATTAATATCGTTTACTTTCTCTTTATATACCTCTTTAGCCTCACCATTTAAAGATGATTCATCTACTGATAACTTACCACTAATAATAGTAATATCCGCAGGTACTTTATCACCACTACTAAGAAGTACAATATCACCAACAACAATATCATCAATAGGTATCTCAGTAATATTACCATTTCTTTTTACCTTAATATTAATTTTACTAGACTCTTCTTGCATTCTTTGAAAAGCCTTATTTGAACCATATTCACTAACCGCTGATATTAATGATGCTACTAATATAGCTACCACTATACCTATTGTTTCAAAGTAATCAAAATCTTTAAATAAAAATATTACTTTAATAAATAAAGCTATTAATAATATTTTAATAATAGGATCACCTAAAGTTTCTATAAATAAACTAATAAAAGTACTTTTATTTTTACCATTAATACTATTACTACCATATTTATTTCTAGATATATTTACTTCCTTATTAGTTAAACCAGTATTATTTAGCATAAGATTCCTCCTATGTTAAATAGTACTAACTATTAAATTAATTTAGACTAAATATAAACAGACAAAAAAAGACTATTTCTAGTCTAATACTTTATCTTTATAATCTGATACTGGCTTATAACTAAGACGATGATATTTAGTAATACCATATTCTTTAATAGCGGCAATATGTTTCTTAGTACCATATCCTTTATTATGAGCCAAATCATACATTGGATATACCTTATCTAAGTCATACATCATTTTATCTCTAGTAACTTTAGCAATCACTGAAGCAGCCGCTATAGAAATCGATTTAGCATCTCCCTTAATAATACTAGTAGTAGGAACATCTATATCTAAAGGCATAGCATCTATTAAGACATGATCTAATTTAATACCAGTATTTCTTATTGCTTCCTTCATAGCAATCTTCGTAGCCTCATAGATATTAACTTCATCTATTATCTTTTCATCAATAATACCTATCCCAATAGCAGTAGCCTTTTCTTTAATTATTTTATAATATTCATCCCTTTTTTTCTCAGATAATTTCTTCGAATCAGTAAGTCCTTCTAAAACAAAGTCTTTAGGAAGAACAACACAAGCTGCTACTACACTACCTATTAAAGGTCCTCTACCTACTTCATCTACTCCCCCTATATATTCTAATCCTTTAGCATATAATTCATTTTCATACTTATATAAATCTTCCATCTTCTACTTCCATTTCTTAATAATATTATTTACTCTATTTTGTCTTTCAAAATTGCCCATTCCATTAATATTCTTTTGTAAGTTATCTACTCTCATACCTGGTGTTAAATTATTATTAGTAGTATGAGAAGTCTCAGTATTATCTTTTCTACCAAACATTCTATTCATAAACTTTCTTTCTCTTTCCCTACCTCTTTTAGCTACATCATTATGATTAGCGGTCCATGTTCTGTCAAATACCTTACTTAAATCTTCTTGTCTATTCATTTATATCACCACTTTAATTATACTATAAAAATAAAAAGAAGAAAACTATTAATTAATATTTTAGTTTATCTTCTATAAGTTTTAACATATGTTCTAACAGTTTCCTCTGTTCCTTCAGTTAAATTTTTAAGTCCAAAATATTTTAATATTTCTTCATCAGTAGTTCTTCCATACATTTCTAAAAATACTTTAATTTCATTATTATACCTATCTCTGTCAAAACGATACAAATGAGCCAAATACATTCCTAACATATTAGATAAAATTAAAGTAGCAGTATCTACATTACCTATACTACCATCTTTAGTATAATAAAATGGAAAATCAAAATTCATACCTTTTAACTTAATTAGATTATCAAATTCATAATCAACCATTCCTAAAAATGTATCTAGTCTTTGATATTCATTATTAAAAGCTGAACCAGCATATACAGTATTTTTAAGATAATCTCCAAAAATAAATTCAATAAATATTGAATAAGCTTCAATAAATATATTAGACTCATTATTAAAATCAGACTTATAAAATAAATAAGCATGTCCTAGTTCATGTGGTAAAATAATACCCGTATTCATCTTATTATTAAATCTAGATAAAACATAAGTTTCCTTCAAATTACCAACGCAAAAGCAAAGACCTCTAACATATCTTTCACCCTCATATTTATCGATAGATAACTCTATTCTTTTATTTTGAACTAAATTATTATATATTTCTAACATTTCAGGATTAAACTCTTCCATAAAATTACTTATTAATTCAAAATATTTCTTATTAGAAATTATAGTATTTTTCCATACTCTCCATGGTAACTTTGGCATATTAGAAAAAACTCCAATAGAAGTTCTAATTTGCATAATATACTTATTAAAGAAATCTACTATTCTACCCGCTACTACATCATCATCTTTCTCTTTATAATCACCAATTATTCCTTCATTAGTATCATAAAGATTAAACAAAGCATTCTTATCAATATATCTTATTAAATATTTAATCTTATTTATATCATTAAATATTTCTATTTTTTTATATTTATCATCAGTACTATTAAGTAACTCTTCTAAAAGAATTAATCTAAACTTTAGTTTATTAATATCAAAATGCATAAACTCAGCTCCTTTTTTACAAGTTATTATTATACAATAAAATCAAAAGAAAAGAAACTATTAATTAATACATTCCCTGTATTTTCTTAATAATCTCATTACTAAGAGAAGATAGTTTCCAATTACCATCATTATCTTTCTTTACCTCAAAATCAATTGTATATGTAACTTTATCCTTAGCCTTTTCTAAATAATCTAACTTAGTATTATTATATTCCTGAACAGTATAATTAGTATTACCTTGATATTTATTATTTACTTCATTAACTACCTTTTTATAATCAATAACTTCAATCTCTGTCGTTACACTAGCAGTCTCTCCATCAATTCTTTCATTCTTAATTTCATAAGTTAAGTTCTTATATTGCTTTTCAATAATCTTTTTATATCTATCTTTCTGAATACTAGTAAAATTCTCTTCTTCAATAATACTATTAATACCATTTACTATATCTTTATCTAAAGTTTGATACTTAGTAAGTAAATCTTCTACTTTAGAAGTTGGAGTATTAGATAGAGAACAACCTACTAGTAAAAGTAAAAATATAAATATACTAATAATTTTCTTCATTCTTATCACCATTTATATCTTTACCAATATATTACATATTATACTAAAAATTATAATTATTTATTATAGATATTACTTTTTCTTTACTATAACCCAAAGTAAGTAAATGATTATATATCTTATTCTTTAATTTAATACCACTATATTTCTTATTAGTACTAATATCTTTATCTATTATCTTATTTATTCTTTCATAATAAATATTATCATCTATATTAGATATATTATTATAAATAATTTCTTCATTAACCCCAAGTCTTTTTAATTCATTTTTTATTTTATAATCACCCCAATTAGTAAAATTTAATTTGTCTTTAATAAAAGCCTTAGTAAATCTATCATCATCTAAATATTTATAATCAATCAATTTATCAATAACTTCTTCAATAATAATAGTATCTTCTTCTTTATTTTTTAAATAATCTCTTAATTCATTAATACTTCTTAATCTTCTATCAATATATTTAACTGAAGTATCCACTAATATACATATAGTATTATCTCTTTTTAATTTATCATATAATTCATTATCAATATCTTTCTTTATCAATAACTCATTATCAGTAATTACTTTACCATTTAATTCTAATACTTCTCCATTAGATAAATAAACATTATATATATTTTTTTTAGTAAGTTCATATTTTTCTATTTTCATAAAACCACCTATTAAAAAGAAGAGACTATTATTTATCTTTCTTTTTTGTTTCTAAGTCTCTTCCATACTCTTTCTTTTCTTCTATCATTGTCATAGTAATATTATCATCTATTTCTGCTAAAGCATTTCTATCAATATTAGATAATATTACTTCTTCTTTAACTGTATCTATTATTACTTTACCCCAAATAGGTCCTTGTTTAATAGTTAAATCATTAAACATATCTGGAGTAATTACTTTTAAGAAGTATCCAAATACTAATCTCTTCGTAGCCACAACTAATCTTTTATCCGTTAATACAATAATATTAGTATTTATTATTTCATAACTTTGATAATTTTTTTGAGCTACAAATACATATTTAATTTCTTCATCTGATCCAATAAACTTAGATACTATTTTAGCATGTGCTCTTAATCTAAAAGCAATAGTCATTGGATATTTTCTTTTAAATTCTTTTACTCTTCTATATATTTCATTATTCATTTACATCAACCTTAATATTCTCTTTAACAAAACTTACAAATGTATCTTTATCAACATATTGACCAATTGAATCAATTACTTTATCACCAACCATAAATAATGTAGTTGGAGTACCCCATTGATTCTTCTTCAAATAAGAATTTGATTTACTCAACTTATTACTCTCTTCACTACTTAAATTAGTAAGATTTAAATAATTAACAGGAATTCCAAGTTCATTAGCAACTTCTTCTACTACTGGTTCATACATTTCGCAGTAGCCACATCCATCTTGAATAATTACCATTAAGAATGGTTTATTACTATTCATTAATTCTTCATATTCAGTATAACTAATAGTCTTAGTACCTGCTTCTCCTTCTACTGCTACTGGAAGTTCAATATCTACTTTACTTTCTTTCTTAGTACTAGTAACTATACAAGCTACTACTAAAAGTACTACTACTAAAAGAATTAAAATTATATCTTTTTGTTTAGATGTTAAACTAAATGATTTCTTTTCTTTAGTTTTAACTTCTTTCTTCTCTTCTACTTTTACTTCTTTAGCAATTTGTTCTACTTTAACATTTTCCTTCTTAACATCTTCTTTAGAAGTAACTTTCTTAGTAACATTCTTTTGATTATTATTTACCTTCTTATTTGTATTATTCTTTTTATTATTATTATTATTTTTGTTTTTTGCATTTTTATTTGCCATATCTATTTCCCTCCTAATAAATAGTTTACACTTAAAGACATGAAAAATCAAGTACTTACTATATTATTTTGTCGTTTTTTAGTTATTTTTAGACATAACAAAAGAGACTGACCCCCTAAGGAACAGTCTCCCAAAAAGAATAAAAAGGGGTTGGCTAGTGTGATACTAGCACCAATTCGCCTAAATCGAACTGGTGATTAATATAATAAACTATCTTACTACATTTGTCAATACCAAAATTTAATTTTTTTCATTTTCCTCACCTTTCATGAAATGCCAAGGTCATTTCATGTCCAATCTAGCCTACTTCTTAGTCTATATTGGAGTCTCATTAGACCTATCATATATAAGTTAGAACATAAAAAAAGAACTAGTTCAAATAGTATTAACCTCAAATATAATATATATGATTGATATCTATTTTAAAACTTAGAATAAGGTTTAAAATAACCTCTAAGATTATAGCTTAAAGGCAAAACAAAAAGCAACCCTAAGGTTACTTTCTATATATTAACTACTTATTTTGGTAGTTAGATCCACTAATTTGGTTTTGTCCTAATCTTACTAATCTTTTAGTAATTTCTCCACCAACTGATCCATTAGCTCTTGAAGTTGTATCTGGTCCTAAATTAACACCAAACTCGTTAGCTATTTCATATTTCATTTTATCGATAGCTTGTTTAGCTCCAGGTACTACCATTTTGCTATTTGTATTGTTACTCATTATGTTTCACCTCCTACATTAATAGGTTGTGAATTATTAAATATTTAATACATATATTTTAATGGTAATTTTTACTAAATATCAAACTTATTATTATTTCTTTTAATTTCAATTACTTCTCTACTATTAACAGCTTCATCTATAAGAGAATTAAAATCAAAACTCTTTTCATATAGTATAGCTTTATCCATATTAGGATTAATAACAGGATGTTTAGGTAAGAAGATAGTACAACAATCTTCATAAGGAAGTATTGATGTTTCATAAGTACCAATCTTTCTTGATATATCTATAATTTCCAATTTATCTAAACATGCTACTGGTCTAATAACAGGTACATTAGTTACACTATTAATAACTCTCATACTAGTTAAAGTTTGACTAGCAACCTGTCCAACACTCTCACCATTTATAAGACATAGACAAGAAGTTTTTTCCATGATTTTTTCACTTATCCTATACATCATTCTACGCATTATGGTTATCATATATGTAGGGTCGATATTTTTATATATCGCCTCCTGTAAAGCAGTAAACTTCACCACATTTAAAGTAATACTCGAATCATATTTTGTAAGCTCTTCCACTAGTTTTTTGACTTTATTCTTAGCCATTACACTAGTATGTGGAGGAGACTCAAAATAAACACATTCTATCTTGATTCCCCTTTTCATAGCAAGATAACCTGCTACTGGGGAATCAATTCCTCCTGATAACATAAGAAGTCCCCTGCCTGCCACTGAAACAGGATAACCACCTGATGCTTTTATTTCTTTATGATATATATAAGTATAATCTTTTCTTATTTCAATATGTAATAAATAATCAGGATTATGAACATCTACTTTTTTATTAGGAATATTTCTTAATATCAAAGAACCAATCCTTCTAGAAAAATCCATACTAGGAATAGGAAATGATTTATCACTTCTAGTAGTTTCTACTTTAAAAGTATTAAATTCTATATTTTTAGCTACTTTAAGTACATTAGCTTCTATTTCCTCAGTATTAGTATTAACCCTAGTAGCCACTACTATACTATGAATACCAAAAATATTTTTAAGAATATCAACTACTTCATCAATATTTTCTTCTGTCTCAATATACATTCTATCTCTTGTTTTAATAATATTAACTTTATAATTTATTAAAGCTTTTTTTATATTATTATATAATATATTAATAAATACTTTTCTATTATCTTTCTTAGTAGTTAATTCTCCATATTTAATTAATATTATTTTCATTTACATCACTCATTTCTTTATTCTATACTTAAACAATATTGATTAGAACCACTAGTATCATTCCAACTAACCTTTTTGCCATCATAACCAAGATATCCACATAATGTCCTTTTTTCATTAAATGGATCTTTCATCTCTTCCTTAGTAATTAATCCATCTTTAATTAATTGATTTAAAGTAATTGGTGGTGTTACTGTATTTTTATGCTTATCCACATATAATTCTCCAGCACTTACAATCAAATTAATAATTTGCGTCTTTTGTTTATCTTTGCTTCTTTCAATTGAAGAAGTAATACTAGGTATAGCAATAGACATAATAACTCCTAGTATAACAATAACAACTAATAACTCTACTAAAGTAAATCCCTTTTTATTTAATCTTTTCATTCTCATCACCTACACATAGTATAAAGTATTTTTATCTTTATATCAATACTTTTTGAACATATTTATTAATTATTTTTTTATTTTTACATATAATATCAATGTAGATAGTATGTAGTAATTATATTGACATTTACTACATTAACTGCTATAATTGTTATAGAGAGGAGATGGTATAAATGTCTAATAATACTAGTGCTATTAATATTAATGTTGATTCTAATGTAAAAAAAGAAGCAACAGAATTATTTAATAGTTTAGGATTAAACATGAGTACTGCGATTAATTTGTTTCTAAGAAAATCTATTAATGAAGGCGGTATTCCATTTGAACTAAAAAATCCTAAACCTACTAGAGAACTTAAAAGAGCTTTAAAAGAAGCAAAGAAAATTGAGAACGGGGAAATTAAAAGTAAAGGTTATCACAATATAGACGAATTATTTGAGGATTTGAATAAATGAATAAAACCAAGTATGAGATTCACTACACAAAGAAATTCAAAAAACAATATAAAAAAGTTGTTAAGCAAAATAAAGATTTAAAAAAATTAAGATATATTGTTGAAACTTTATCTAATGGTAACTCTTTAGAAGAAAAATATAAAGACCATAGTTTAATAGATAACAAAAATTTTAATGAATGTCGTGAATGTCATATTGAACCAGATTAGTTGCTTGTTTATAAATATACTAGTGATAAACTTATATTACTTTTAGTAGAAACTGGAAGTCATAGTGAACTGTTTAAAAAATAGAATTACTTATTATAGTAACTCTATTTTATTTTTTCTTTTAAAGCATTTAATATATTAATAGCTTCAATAGGTGTTATATTTAGAACATCTATTTTTTTCAGTTCTTCTTCAACAATACTCTTCTTTTCTTCAAAATTAAGAGGTAACATCATTTGCATAGAAGAATCTTTTTTACTATTGTTATCTTTAGATTCATATTCATTTAAGATAACATTAGCTCTATCAATTACTTCTTTAGGAAGACCCGCTAATGTAGCAACATTAATACCATAACTTTTATCTACTGATCCATCTTTTACTTTATGTAAGAAAGTAATATTACCATTCTCTTCAATCGCAGATACATGTTTATTTTTTAAATTAGGAAGTGTATTTTCCATACTCGTAAGTTCATGATAATGAGTAGAAAATAATGTTTTACATTTAATATTATTAGCTATATATTCTAGAATAGCTTCAGCTAAACTCATACCATCGTAAGTAGCGGTCCCTCTACCCAATTCATCAAAAAGAATTAAACTATTTTTCGTAGCATTCTTAATAGCCCGAGAAGCCTCCATCATTTCTACCATAAATGTAGATTCACCACTTACTAAGTCATCACTTGCTCCTATTCTTGTAAAGATCTTATCAAATACTGGCAAATGAGCCTCTTCAGCAGGTACAAAACATCCTATTTGAGCCATAATAGCAATAATACCAAGTTGTCTCATATAAGTAGATTTACCAGCCATATTAGGACCAGTAATAAGTAAAATATCCGTATTATTATCCATAATAATATCATTAGGTACATATTCAGCATCTTTTAATACTTTCTCTACGACTGGATGCCTAGAAGATATTACTTTAATTTCATTAGTACTATTTAATATAGGTCTAACATAACCATACTTTTCACTAACAAAAGCAAATGATTGTAAGACATCTATTTCACTAATAACTTTAGCATTCTTTTGTAATATTTTAATATATTCTTTACATTTATCTCTTATTTCTACGAATAAATTATATTCTAAATTAATAATCTTATCTTCAGAAGACAAAATAATATCTTCTTTTTCTTTTAGTATAGGATTAATAAATCTTTCACAATTGGCAAGTGTTTGTTTTCTAGTATAACCCATATCATCAGTAATCATAGATAAATATGAATTACTAACCTCTATATAATAACCAAATACTTTATTAAATCCTACTTTTAATCCCTTAATACCAGTTCTTTCTCTCTCTTCTTTTTCAAAATTACTAATAAAGTCTTTACCACCCTTACTTAGACTCTTTAATTCATCTAACTCACTAGAATATCCCTCTTTTATTAAGAAACCATCTTTTAAACCATTCGGAGCATCTTCATTAATAGCTTTCTCTAAAAGATCATATAAGTCATTTAAAGGATGTACTTCATCATAAAAATTAATTTTCTCTAATTTATCTTTAATACTAGGAAGTACTTTTAAGGAACTCTTTAATTGTAATAAATCTTTAGCATTAGCAGAACCAAATGATATTCTACCACATAATCTTTCTAAGTCATATACTTCATATAAATCATTTCTAAGTTCTTCTGCTAATATAAATTCTTCAAGCAACTTAGTAACAATATTATATCTTTCATTTATTCTAGACATATCTACTAATGGATTCTCAATAAAATATTTTAACTTTCTACTTCCCATGGCCGTCTTAGTATTATCTAAAAGCCATAATAAAGAATATGTTCTTTCCTTAGTTCTTAAGCATTCAGTTAATTCTAAATTTCTCTTAGTATGAATATCCATCATTAATGATGATTCATCTTTTTTAATTATTACCTTTTGAAAATGAGATAGATTTCTTTTTTGTACAACACTTAAATAATATAATAATAACTGTATAGATTTTATTATTCTATCATCATCTATGTTACTATATATATCATTATAATTATCAGTAAGAAAAGAATCCTCTATAGTTACTGGGATCTTTTGACTTCTTATACTAGATATTAATTCTTTATCTACATTACTATCTACAATTAATTCTTTTATCTCTAAAGATAATAATTTATATATAATATCTGAATTACTACTATATAAAGAAGAATATATATCACCAGTAGTAATATCTGAATATGTAAAAGCATATCCATATCCAAAACTATATAAACTACCTATATAATTATTTTCTTTTTCATTTAATGAATTAGCATTAATAATAGTACCAGAAGATATTACTTCAATTATATCTCTTTTAACTATTCCCTTAGCATTCTTAGGATCTTCTAACTGTTCACATATAGCTACTTTAAAGCCTTTTTTAATTAGCTTATCAATATATATTTCAGCAGCATGATGTGGTATTCCACACATAGGAACTTTCTCTTCTAATCCAGCACTCTTGCCAGTAAGAGTAAGTTCTAAAGCATGAGCTACTACTTCAGCATCTTCAAAAAACATTTCATAAAAATCTCCTAATCTATATAATATTATTACATCTTCATATTTATCTTTTAATTCAACATAATGTTTCATCATTGGAGATAATTTACTTCTATCTACATCATTTCTCTTCATATTTACTACCTTCTCTGCTTATATATTATACCATATCAAAATACTTAATATCAATATCTTTTTATTTATCAACATAATAAAATTAAGCATTTAATTCATTTTAATAAATTTAAATATAGTTATTGATATTTTTATAATTTCTTAGTAGAATACTTATAGGAAGAGAAATTTATCCATAACAAAAATGGGTAACACCTAGTTCCAAAAGGTATTCTCTCCATAACGTTGTTATAGAGCACCCCCTAAAGGGTGCTCATTTTTTATCTATGGTTACGACTATCTATTAAGTATAATGTAACTAAAGTAAGCCATATTATTAGTATGATTTCATTCACTTACTAAAGCCCTCATTTCTGTTTGTTTTTTCAGCATAGCATCACTCCTTCCTTAAATACTTAAAAAAGAGAGACGCACCTTATTGGTGTTACCTAGAAACTCACCTATATTTATACTTAATAGTCAATATAATATGGCTATTTATTTCTGCTTTTTATATACATACAAACGTATATTATTTGCTGTCACTTATCATTTTCTTTTTAAACAAAAATATTTCTAATACTATAGTTATTATTGTATATATAACCACTATTAAAGTGCTAGTTAATATATTGTTATAACTATTATTTAATACACTTTTAGTTATATTTAAAGTACTTTGAAAAGGTAATATTTTACATATAGTACTAAAAGTATTCCCAACCATATCAGTACTAAAATACATACCACTAGTAAAAGCTACTAACTGAACTACTATACTAGATACTCCTGAAGAAGATTTTTCAGTAGTTATTGTTCCTATTAATATACCAAGAGATATAAATAATAAAGATATAGGTATTGATACTAATATTGTATAAATAATATTTATACTAAAGTTTAATCCCAATAACATAGCAGTCATAAAGAATAATATATTTTGTATTAACACTATTGGTAATACTGATATACTATATCTTAAGATATAATCTATACTTTTCATTGGAGATACCTCAAGTCTAGTAGTAAGAGATGTACTTCGATCTTTAGCTACTAATGAAGAAGTAAACATTGTTATAAAAGATAAACTAAATATAATAATACCAGGAGTAAAATTCTCTATATTATATACTTCATTTGGTATTTTAAACTGCTTAAATATATATAATAGAAATAATGGTAAAATAATAGAAAAGATAATACTAAGCGGATCTCTTATTATTTCTTTAAAATTCCTATTAGCAAATGTTAGTATTCTCATTATTATCCCTCTCTATTATTTTTATAAAAGCATCTTCAAAGTTTTTAGTTTTAGCTTTTTTTATTAATTCTTTAGAAGTACCCAGTTCTATTAACTTACCTTTGTTCATTATACCTATTCTATCAGATAATACTTCAGCCTCTTCCATATAATGAGTAGTAAGTATAATAGTAGTTTTTCCTTTTAATAATTCTATTACTTTCCATAAGTCATGTCTTGATATTACATCTAAACCTAGAGTTGGTTCATCTAAAAACAATATTTTAGGATTATTTATTAAAGATATCGCTATAGATAATTTTCTTTGATAACCACCAGATAATGTCTTAGCCTTTTGTTTTAATACCTCTTCTAATTTAAATAATTTTATTAACTCTTTTATTTTATCTTCTTTATTAGGTATTTGATATATACCTGCCATAAAATATAAATTTTCTAATACTGTTAAATTAGATGCTACTGCAGTCTCTTGAGGAGATATATTTATTTTTCTTCATTATATTATTTTCTTTCTAAAGTTATACTAGTTATACTTTTCATACTAATTATACTATCTATTATATATATAGTCAGTACCAAAATTCTTTAAGAAGGCAATAGTCTTTCTCATACTCCAAAGCACCTTAAAATAAAAAAAGAAAAAAAGAGGCATAGCCTCAATATTCATATATAATTTTAACTTCTAGCTAAACCATCCACTGATAATATAACCCCAGTTATATAACTAGCCATATCACTTGCTAAGAAAAGATAAGCATTAGCAATATCTTTAGGCTCCCCAATACGACCTAGTGGTATTGATTTTATTAATGGTTCAATCATTTCTTGAGGTAACTTTTTAACCATATCAGTATTAGTTATACCAGGAGCCACAGCATTTACTCTAATATTATAAGAAGCCAGTTCTCTAGCAAGTGACAAAGTAAAACCATTTACCGCAAACTTACTAGTAGGATAACCTATTCCTGATGGCTGTCCATATTTACTTACCATTGAAGAAGTATTTAATATTACACCATATCCTTGTTTTTTCATATATATAGTTACTGCCTTAGAAGTATTATACATAGCATTAATATTTATATCCATAATATGCATAAATTCTTCACTAGTAGTATCTTCTATTTTCTTATTTGCAGAAATACCAGCATTATTAATTAATACATCTATTTTCTTATATTTATTATATATTTTATCTATAGTTTCTACCACTTCTTGATAGTTATTTAAATTAGGATAATAACCCTCTACTAAAATATTATCTTTAGATAATTCTTCTACTGCTTTATCTACTGATTCTTTCTTAGAGCCAAATATTATAACATTAGCTTCTTTCTCATAAAAAGATTTAGCTACCTCTAATCCAATTCCTCTAGTACCCCCTGTTACTATTACTACTTTATCTTTAAAATTCATTATTATCACTTCCTTCTTCTTTATTTTATTTGTACTTCAAATAACGATATTATATCACTAGCTTGAAGAGCATTTATTTTTATACCTTTTAATGAATCAATATCAAAAACTATTCTTTCTATATTACAAGTAGAAAAATCAACATCTTTTAAATTGGTCCTAATAAATTCCGCTTCATTAAAAGTACTATTATATAAACTTATATTCTTAATCTTAGATTCAGTAAATATACTATTACTAAAATCACTATCTATTATCTCAATATTATTTAAACTACTAGTAAAAAAATTAGTATATTTAAAGTTACTACTACTAAAAGAAACATCTTTTAAACTACTATTAACAAATGAAGTACCAAGTAATTTACAATTATCAAATACTACTCTACTAAGTAATTTATTATCAAATACTTGATTAGATATATCACAGTCTTTAAATATTACATCTATTAAATCAACATTATCTAATTTTATATTACTAAAATTAATATTATTAAAAATACAACTATCAAAAGTTATATCACTAATTATAACATTATCTTCTATATTAGTATTATATAATTTATTACTAAAATCATTATCATTTATACTATCTATAATACTATATTCGATATAGTTTTTTATTTTAGGACTAACTATTTTCACAATTTTCCTCCCTATATAAATAACAATCCATATCATGTGAGTATACTATACCAATAGCTTGAAGATAAGAATATATAATGGTAGTACCTACAAATGTCATACCTCTTTTTCGTAAATCTTTAGATAGATTGTCAGATAATTCAGAACTTGTCATATTTATTTCATAGTATATTTTATTATCTGTAAATGTTAAAAGATAATTCTTAAAACTTCCATATTCTTCCTTAATATTTTTAAATATCTTAGTATTATTAATACTAGCCTTTATCTTTAGTCTATTTCTTATAATATCTTTATTTCCCTCAAGCTGCCTTATTTTATCTTCAGTATATTTACATATTTCATTTATATCAAAATCATCATAGGCTCTTCTAAAAGCTTCTCTCTTATTTAGAACACATTCCCAAGATAATCCAGCTTGAAACATCTCTAAAATTAACATTTCTAATAAATAATTATCATCTAAATTTAATACACCCCATTCATTATCATGATAATCTATATACTTAGAATTATTTAAATTACACCATTTACATCTATTCATACTTCTTCTCCTTTGGTAGTTAATATTTCATCTATATTACTACTTGTTTTATATCTTGCCATATACATATATACCTCATCCCATTAAAGTATCTTAACAATGCTCCTCCTAGTATATCCATACTTATTTTTTCTATTTCTTCGCTTTTCATAATTTGTTCTTTATTAATCAAACTATAGTTTATTTATAATATTGTAATAAAACTTAGTATACTCTTTTACCATTTTCTACTTGTCTTTCTAGATTTAATAAAACTACGCCATCTTTAGTATCTACCCCTAGTACAAGCACTTCACTAGTAACATCTCCTATTTTCATTGGACTAAAATTAGTAACCACTATTACTTGCATATTTATTAAATCTTCTGGTTTATAGACATTAGTTATTTGAGCAGAAGTTTTCTTTATACCTAGTTCTCCCAAGTCTATTGTTAATTTATAAGCAGGTTTTCTTGCTTTTTCATTAACTGCTGCCTCTATTATAGTACCCACTCGCATATCTACTTTTTTAAAATCTTCTATCGTTATCATTTTACTTCTCCTTTATATATCACTAGTATATCATAATAATAACAAATAAATTATTTATTTTTCTAACTAATTATTAATACCTAGATTTATTTCTAACCATAAAAAGAAATATCGGTCTTAATAAACCAAAAGATAAGATATTAAATATAGTTAATATATCTCCATATTTATTTGTATGACTAATATATATTTTATGTGATATTATTGTATCTAATATAAAAGTAATTATTAAACTAATTATTAATATAATAAATAAAACTATTTCTAATTCTTTATGAATATAAAAATAAATACCTAAACAAATTGATGCAAATGATAAAATTCCCGATATAATACCCATTATTTTATTACCCGCTATTGAACCTAATAAATATTTATTATAAAAGGGTATCCAAGCAGTAAAAGTATTTTTATATCCCATATTTTTACTCATACACATAATTGAAATACCTTCAAAGGTATAACTTATTACTATATATAATATAATGGCTACAAAAATAGTAATAAAAAGTATATATAAAAATAATAATATATTCATAAGAACTATAACACTAAGTCCTCCCATAATATTCACTCCTCTACTAATTCTTATTTTTTTTATCTTTATTATTTTTAGACATATAAGCTACTAGTAAAATTATACCAATAAAATTACATCCAATTGATAACCCTACTAATAAACCACTACTAAATTTTCCAAAATTACTTATTTCATTTCCTGAAAAAAATGTAAATGCTAAATATAATAAATTTCTTAAAACAATTAAGAATGTTCCTATTTTAGTTGGTTCATTTTAAATACCACATTTCTTTATTTTTGAAATCTTTAATCCACTTTAACATATTTTCCTTTTTTCTAATAAATTGTAATTTTTCGTTATATCTTATTGAAAATTACTGTCTTTTCTTTCATAGATACTTTACCATCTTCATATCCAAATTCTTTTGCTTCTTTCTTGTAAGTTAAAAATGAATGGTCTATTTCAAATCCTATAATATTTTTGATTTCTTCATAAGATAATTTATAATTTTCTTTATTATTTTCTTTTAAATACTTCCATAATGGTTCGTACTTGCTCATTGTTACCTCCTAGACAAATTGTAATTTATCTTTCTCTATCTTTATTTTTATCAGCATTTACTCTTCTTTTTATTCTTAATATTAAACTATCTGGACTTTTCTTTACTTCAGCATTTTTGTCTGCATTAGCTCTTGCTTTTATTCTTGATATTAAATTATTTGTACTTTCTTTTTTATTCTTTTCCATATAATTAACCTCCCATAAAAATTACTATTTTTCTAACTAATTACTAAATTGTAATTTAGCAATTACTCACAACTACCATTATGTGATTCAAAATAATCAGTTACTGTATTAATGACTTCTTTCGCATTTGTTGCTCTTTCTATATCAACATTATTAATTATATATTCATCTCCGTCAATAGATAATATTCTATAATCATCTCCATAACTTACATTATAAAAATATTTATTATCTTTTAACGAACAAGTTATATATAAACTTCCTTTAGCATCACTTTTTTTATTATTGAAACCAAATAAACTTAATTTATAAATAATTCCAAAAATAATTATAAGAGCAATAATAATAAAACTTAAAACAATGATTACTTTTTTATTTCTTTTGTTATTTTTAACATTTTTATCAATATCCTTAATCACTTTTTTATCCTCCTTTAATAATACATCTAATGAAATTGAAAAATCATCACTTATTCTTACAAGTGTATCTAGGTCTGGGTAACTCTTGCAATTTTCCCAACTTGAAACTGTCTGTCTTGTAACATTATATCTTTCTGCAAATTCTTCTTGAGTTAAATTATTGTCTTTTCTGATTTTACATATTTTATTACCAAAATCCATATTTATCCTCCTTTCACAAAAATTGTATTATTAAAGTTTTAAAGAGTCTATCAAATAATCTTTACATTTAAATATTTTTAGAGCAAAGAATCCTTGCTATTCAACAAATTACTATTTTTCTAACTAATTACTAAATTGTAATTTATCTAACAAGTTTCTCTATCGAATTGTATTCATCTCCACTTATTTGATATATACCATTATATGGTTGTTCAATATAATAACTATTGTTTTTCTTATATACGAATATTGTAGATACTTCAGCTTCTATAAAGTGAAAATCAACTTTTATTTCATCATCAATATTTATAGGTGCATCTTGTATGCTTTCGTTTTTAGTAACTCTTTTTGTACCATTTAAAACATATAGTATATCTTTCATTTCTTCTCTGTCATTAATACTAATATCTTTTTCATTTTGATTTAATGAAATACTTTCTAATTTTTCAAGTTGAGGTAAATTTAGTGTATAAGTTCTTCTATCTCTAAAATGATAAAAAACTCCTATCACTAACACTACTAATACAATTATACCTAATACTGCAAATAATACATTTTTATTTTTCATACCCATTCCTCCAATCATTTCAGCAAATTACTATTTTATTTTTACTTTGTCAATTTATAACTTTCTTTTATCAATTCTTTTACTAACACCTTGTCCACTTTTCCGTCAATAATAATTGTATTCCAATGTTCCTTATTCATGTGATAAGCAGGTATTATATAATCATAAGTATTTCTTAATATATCAGAATAATTCGGATCTGTTTTTACATTAAGATATAACTTATTATTAACATTCATAATTAGTGCAAACCACTTTTTATTTTTACAATGTTTCATTGTTACTGATTCAAAATCATCTGGGAATGGACAATCTTTAAATGTATCTTCTAATGTTAAACAATATTTAATTATTTCTTCTTTATCCATATCTACTCCTTATAATAAACTACTAAATTTTTTACTATATTTATCAATATCTTTTGTACTTTGACTAACAATATAATCTGTTATCTTAATTTTTAATCTTTCAACTTCATCATTTGTATAATTTTTATTTTCTACATTTATTCCTGCTTCATTAAATAATTGAATATCTTTATTTGAAAATTGCATTGTTTGTTACCTCTTCTATTTTTTTACATAAGTTTACTTTTTTATATCACAAAAACATATAATTATCAACTATTGTTACATTTTTCGTATAAGATATTTTTATTTAAAAACTAAAAATTTTCATTAAAAAATAAGTGGTTTTCTTACCACTTATTTTTTAATAACACTCTCATTACAATAATGTCCTAGTTTAATAACTTTTTTCTCTAAATAATATACCTATAACATCTTGGATTCCTGACTCATAATATAACTTACAATCAAAACTTTGAATCCTTGATCTATTTTCTAATAACTTATCTATCATATCAAGTATTTTTTCTTTTTGCATTGAATCAATATTTGATATTGCTTGAATTTCCGCAATTACATCATCATGTGTTATATCTTTTAAATTATTTTCTTTTATGAAGCTTTCTCTTACTTCTAATTTTCTTTCAATTTCACTTTCTCTAATATCAAATAATTTTTCAAAGATATCATTTTTAATTGAATTTCCATCTTGATCAATAATGACAAGTCTTCTCATCACAACTCCTCCTCTCTCTTAAGTTGTGTGTGATGTTAACTCTGTTTAAAGTTCTTGTCAACTTATTTCATCAATCTTTTTTTATTATAATTGTTTCTAATTCTTTGCATACTTTATTACATTCTAAATATAATTCAATACACTCTTTAATCCTCTTTGGTACTTCCTTATTTTCTAGTATTTTCTTATAATTTTCTATCGAAAACAATTCATCTATTTTTTCATCTTCCATTTCTGAGTAATCTTCTATATTATAAAAATCTGCAAATAAATCACAAAGTTCATCATAATAAAAATCACTTAGTTTTAGTAAATCATATTTATATTGACTATTCATTGCATTATGCATATCTATTTTTGTTTTTATTTTTCTCCAAATAAATGCATTGTTCAAGAAGTTAAGTATTTCGCCATTTATCTTTGATTCTATTGGATTTTCAAACGAATCATTAAGATTTATTTTATTATTTAAATATTTTTCAAAATATTCATTTTCTTTCTTTAATACTGCTAAGTATTTATCTATTACTGGACTACTTTCATATTCAAAGACAACACTATGTAAGACTGCATATTTATCAATATCATTTATAATATTATCAAATTTTTCTTTATTATACTCTGCTCTATATATTCTATTTGGATGATAAACTAATAAATCAGTAAATTCTCCTTTATGTATTCTATCAATCATATCTTCAAATTCTTTTCTTTTTCCATCGACAGAGCCAATTTCTTCAAACAAAATATAATCCTTTATACCAAGAGCTTTTTGACAATATTCTATCAGTATATTTCTTATTTTTTCTAATTGTGTTTTATTTTCAACACTAATTCTATTATAAATTGCACATTTTCTATCCATGTTCTCCTCCTAATCGTATCCCTAGAATTTTTTAATAAATTTGATAACATCTCGTTATATTATATGTGATATTAACTCTGTTTAAACCAATTGTCAACTTATCTTCACAAATTTATAAAAATTTGAAACCCTGAAATCCTTGAACGAGTAAAATGATGTATTATCCCCTTATATTCAAAAAAATAATACACCATAAACGAAACCCCTCATCCCATCACTTCGTTTATGATAATCTAGTATGTAAATAATAATATTTACCACAAATGCTGTTATATAAAATAACATTGTCCATCCTTGCCCAAACTTTTTACACTTGTGTATCCCTCTTACAAGTTTTGCCTCCTGAAACTCTTTAGTTATTGTGAGTATGTGTTACAAAATCTCACTGACGCATTTCTTACAAATAGATTTTTTGTAATCATACGAATGGATTTTATAGCATCGCCTCCACCAGAGCTATCACTTTTTTATTTTACAACGAGTTTATGGCATCTCTCGTTCTCTTATTCTTTTTTAGTAAATAAAAAACTCTAGCCGTTTTATAAGCTAGAGCCTTTATTTTTATTATTCAAATTCTTCCTCTTCAATTTTTTTTAGTGATTCATTATTCTTTTGTTTTACAATTTCCATTAATCCTTTTTCTAATTCTTGGAAATTTTTATAAGTTACAAATACATTTATATTATCAATATACTTTTCTGTAAATCCTGTTTCTATAATACTTTTTTTCAGAAAATTTGCTAAAATTTCTTTATCTGTATCTTTTAAATTTTTAGTTTGAACATAGTTATTAATTAAATTTCTTGTACTTATATAAGAATCTTCTATTATTCTTTTTCCCATATATCCAACAAATTCCGCCAATTCTATTCCCTGATAAGTTGGACTATCCATTATTTCATTATATATAACATTTTTTTCGTCATCATAATAAAATGGACAATAATCAGTATAAAAAACCATATCTACATTAAATTCATCATCAATCAATACATCGGCTACTCTTTCATCTCGATATAATAATTGCAATATTTGATTTTTATATTTTTCTAACTTTATTTCATTAGTGTTATAATCTCTTAGATTCATTATTGTATTAAATTCGGTACAACTTTTTATTCCATCTTCTACAATTTTATTTTCGTAGTATCTTAACATTTCATCTTTATTCATTTTTATTGAAAATTTTTCTTCCATAATACCCTTTCTTGAATGAATTCCTTATTCCATTTCTTCTTCATCTTCTTTTTGATGTTCTATTCTATATATTTTTTCTTGTGCCTCAAAATCTTTAACAAAATAATTAACAAATTTTTGCATATATTTTAAACTTTCTTTTAAACTTCTATTTTCTTTCTCTACTCCCCATTTGCATACCTCTGTTAAATTGTAATTTCTTGTATTAATCCCCAATTTCTTTGCTACTGCAAAAATTGTTGCAATAACTTCTGCTTGGCTTTGACTTGCATATCTGTCAACATCAAAATATGATGCATTTGAACTTCTTGTATTATTACTTATATCACTTACAATTGATTCGATATTTTCCATTTGATTATTAGGATCATAATATAGATTTCTTCTCTCACACATTCCTTTTAAAATTACATCTACATATTCCTTTTTATATTCTTTCTTTTTTTTTATAGCATTTGTTTGTGATATATCATAAACTTCCACCACTTTAAATTTAACATCATTATTCATTTTTATTCTTTTTATTATTTCAAGTGGTTTTTCATCATCTTTGATTTTATATTTATATTTTTGATATTCTTCTTTGGTTGCTACAAATGATACATTCTCTTTTTGTGATTTCAATAGCAAAATATTATTATAACTTGTATTGTACATTTTGCCTAATGTTTTTAAAAAATCTCTCATTTTATTCGGATTTTCAAATATTTCCTTTGCTATTTTATCTGTACTGTTTATTAATTCTTGTACTTTCTCCTCTACATTAATCACCTTCTTTGTTTTTTTGATTTTTTCTTATTTTTTATATTATAAGTTATTGCAGAATAAATCTTTTTATATCCTGCCTTTCCTTTTTTTATTTTCTTTACTATTACTTCTTTCACAATTTCTCCTTTTATGCTTCTGCCTCATCTTCTTTTTCTACTACATCTTTTTCATTTTTCCCTGTATTTTCCAATAGCCTATCAACATATTTTTCTATTGTCTGTGATAACTTTTTCATAATTTCACTTCCTTCATATTGTTTTGCAATCTTATGAATTTTAGCCAAATCTTGTACATGAGTTGTTTTTATAGTATTTTCCTGTATATTAACATTTGTATTCTCTATGTAAAGTTGTTTTCTCTGTTCTATATAATTGTCTTTTTCTTTAATCGTATCTGCATATAATTTATTTTGAATATCAATTTTATCTTGAATGCTATCTTTTTCATTTCTTAATTCTGTAATTTTCGCATTTAATAAATCTACCTGTTTCAAATCATTTTTTGATGCAAATGCTATATAAATTATTTTTTCTAATCTGTTCATTTTATCTGTTTTGGCTAATATTGTCCTTTTCTCTTCTTCTAATTTTTCTATATTTTGTTGTTTATCAAATTTACTATCTTCCATTTCTTTTTTTCTTGATTCCAACCCTGATAAGTCATAATTTGTCTTTTCAATTTTAGCATCTAATTCTTCCATTTGTTTTAATTTTGTATTTTTCATTTTATCAATCCTTTCTTTCATTTTTAAAAAGAGAGCTCTATCGAGCTCTCTAGATTAGCAACCTGTTTTTGGCAATTTTATTTCTAATTTTTTCTCATATACTTTTGTTGTATGATCATCTTCATCAAATACATAATATGTTTTGTGATAACCTTCAACTTTTGTTTTGTTTGTAAATGTATCATCAGCTTTTACAGATTCTTTAACTTTTACAAACAATTGTGGTTTCTCTACTGAAGAAAATCCTACATCTACTTTTCCAAATTCTAATTTAAATTCCGTTACATATTCATCCGCTTCTAAATCTAAATTTGCAAAGTTAATATAATTATTTGTTTGTGTATTCAAATTATCTCTTAATAATCTATAATCATTTTTATTTGTTTTATAATATATAGCATAATTTAAATCTTGATTATATGTTCCAGTTACAAGTTTTGTTGCAGTTACATAGTCTGTCGGTAAATAATCATACCAAGTAAAATCTTTTAATGGTACATTACCTGTATTTTTTATTGTAAAGTCATATTTAATCTCTTGATTTGCTGTTGTCTGAATAATTCCATCTTTTTCAACATCTATGTTTGGATTATCAGGTTTATTTGTAATATTCAATTCAACGATTTCACCATGTTTTACAATTTCCGCTGAATATTCATTTTCATTTAATTGATACCATTCTCCAGACTCGCCTTCCAATTCTTTTATATATTTTGTACCTTTCTCCAATTTACTTGTAATTGCAATTCCATCTGCTCCAGTTGTAATTTTCTCTATAAAGTTTTTATTTTCATCATATACTCCAAAAGATACATTTGGAATTGGTGTTCCTTTTTTATCTCCATTTATTTTATTATCTTCTTCTGAAGTTTTTATTACTTTAATTTGTCCATATATTTTTTGATTTTCAAATGTATAATTAACAATTTCATTTTCTTTTAATGTAATTTTCTTCATCTCTGTATCTAATACATATTTTTCATTTGTTTTTGTTTCTCTTATATATAATTCTGGAAAATCTCTTACTGCATATCTTTTTGTATAGCATTCTCCATTCTTGTCAGTCTTTAATTTTTCTAAAACATTTCCATCTTTGTCTAAAACTTCAAGTTCAACATCTTTTAATTTAACTTCATGATTTTCTTTATCAACTTTAATAATTTTTATTTGTGATTTTTTTAATTCATTTTCTACTGTTGTGTTAGTAGTTTCATTCCAATTAATTTTAATTTCAATTGGATTCTCATTAAGATTATACCATTTTCCTGTTTCTTCTTCAATTAATGACCATTTTCCTGTTCTTAAACCTTTAATATGAATTTCACCATTTGCATCTGTTGTATAATGCCCTGTTACTTTTTGAAATTCGTGTGAATATAATGCGAATTTAACTCCACCCAAAGTTATTTTTTTATTGTCACTATCTACTTTATATACACTTAAATCTCCTCTTTTGTGTTCATTTCCAATTGTTAATTCTTTATATGTATCATAGTCTAAAAGAATTTCATTTTCTTTATCATCTAAAATATATTCAGATTTTGTTGCTATTTCTGTGGCAATTACTTTTCCTTGTCTTAATTTATTTAGTTCAATACAACCTTGTGCATTTGTTTTATAATTTCCGATATTTTGTCCATCACTATATCTAAAATTAAATTCTACTCCTTCTATTGATTTTTTAGTTTCATTATCTATTTTTATAACTTTTATTTTTGATTTATATGCATCTACTGATAAAGTTGCCTCACCACCTGCTGTGTAATATGCATCATAAGTTAATGCATAATTTTGCCAATTAGAATTTGGACTTTGTCCAAAAAATACTGGATAGCTTTTAACTTTACCATTTAATAATATTTTTCCATCAAAATTATCTAAAATTTTATCTTTAGGAACTACAACTTTAAAATGTTCATTTCCATTAAATGTAGTTTTGGCATTACCACTTAAATCAGCAATATAACTTCCTTCTGGGAAATTATTAATTGATGTAACTGTATAATTAGATACATTTACATTACTTGTAACACTGTACTCTTGTGAATAATAGTTACTTCCATCTGCTTTAAAGCCTCCTATTTTATTTGCATTTAGTACACTGTTTACTGATGGTGTTTCTGAGCCATATCTTGCTTGATTTACAATGTTTTTTATTGCATTAAATATTTTTGTTCCTCTTGCATCTCCACCACGATAAAAACTATCTACATCTCTGTTATATATAACTGAATATACTGCTTGTTTTGTTGCTACAAATGCATCTTGATCATTTTCTACTCCAAGTTCTGAAGCACTTTTGTATGGAAATCCATTTACTATTGCTCTCCACACTTGAACATCTGATAATATTTCTGTTACATTTACACTATAATTTTGTTCTTCTCCAACACCATGTTTATCAACATTTAAGCAATATGCATAATGTAATACCCCATTATTTCTATATCCAACCATTGTTGTAATAACATAACTCCATATTCCTGATGTAGTTTTAAATTGCAAATGTTGACCACAATCTCCTAAATTTTCTACATATGCAGAATTAACTTCAAAAGCATTTGCAATGCCTGACATTGAATTTACTAATATTAAAATTAGTAATATTATACTAACTAATTTTTTTAATTTCATTTTTTACCTCCATTAAAAAAACACCCTAAAAGGTGTTCTATTATTTTTTATTTAATTTCATTTTCTACAACTACTTTATTTTCTCTTTCAATTATATTTTGTATTATTTCATCTCTATGTATATGTCTATATATTTGAATATAAGCTACTAAAAGCACAAAAACTATGATGCAAACAAGATAAAATTTTGCTGCAAAATTTAGTTCCCATTTTGGTTTTATTTCGACTTTATAAACTTTGTCTTTCTCTTTTTTCATATAAACCACATCCTCTTCTTTGTGCTTATTGTAACCCATTTTCACTTTTATTTCAAGTTATTTTCCACAATTTCTGTTGCTTGCACACATAACCTTTGCAATTTCTTATTTGCAATACAAGTTATTAATGTTAATTTATTTTGATCTGTTTCTTTTAATAAATTCCAGTCTGTTTCTAGTATTGTTTGTATATTATCAACTTTATACTTTCTTGTAAAAAAATTTGTTTTATATGTAATTATATCACCTTTCTTCAATTCATTTAATCTAGCAAAATACGAATTTTTATTACCTCTATTATGTCCTGCAAGTCCAACATTACCATCATAAATTGATGTATTTTCTATATGCCCTATGTATTCGTTTAATATTTCATTACTACTACCTTCTTTTACCTCAGCTTTTAAGCCGTATTTTTTCAATACTAATTATTCCTAATATTCCATCTTTTAATATGTCTGAATCGTCTGCTTGATTATATGTAATATTTTCAAATTTAGAATCTGTTGTTATATTATTGGGATCAACTAAATTTTTATCATATACAATGCAATAATACAAAGCACTACCAATTATTATAACCAATAAAATGCAAATACTTATTATAACAATTTTATTTTTCATTCAATCCTCCTACTGTGCAATTTTATCTTTCTTTTTTCTTTTCCAAAGAAATATTCCACTTATTACTAAAATACCAGTTCCTGCTGTTGCTACTACTATTGGTGTATAATTTGTTTTTTCTTCTATATCTTCTTGAGGCATTTCTTTATATTTTATATTAAAGGTTATTGACTCTATTTCTTCTTTTTCCAATGTTCCTATATATGTTACAGTTGCCAAATAGCTTTTTACTATTTTCCTTTCTTTTATTCCTTCATATTGCATCTCTCCATCATATGCTATTGGAACATCTTGACCTTCAATCTTTTCTACTTGTGAAATATTCCAAATTGGATTTACTAAATAATAAGTAACTCCATTTTCTTCAATACTCTTTGGAATATCGTTTAATTCATTAGTTGGTACATTTTCATATTTTTTTGTTAATGATACTTTGTATTGCTCTATATAACTATCATTTGTTTTTATATCTAATGAATTATTTTGTAATTCTAAAATTCCTAACATTCCATCCTTTGTCATTTCAATTTTATTTTCAAACATATTTAACACATCGTATTTGTTATTCGTATATACTATTTTTTGTTTTGTTTGAGTTTCTTCTTTATTAATATTTTGTTTATTTTCTTGTTTTGACACATCTTGTAATTCATATTTAACATTATCAATATTAATATTTTTTTGAATATTTTTTTCAAATTCTTCAGCATTCTCTATTGATATTGTTTCATTTATTTCATAATCTTTTAATTCACTATTTGATGCAAAACAATTTGTTGAAAAAAGTGCTAGTATTAACATACTCAATCCTATAATTCTTGATCTATTCAAATTCTTCTTCCTCCTCCTCTTTCAATTCTTCATTTAATTTTTTTCTTATGTCTCTTATAAATTGAAATTCCTTCATTAATTCAGGGATTTTTGTTCTTTTTCTAAATTCTATATCTCCACTTTCTTCTCCAAGTCTACAAAAAACATATCCATCTTTTAATTTACTTAAACTTTTTTCAAGTGCTTGAACTTCTTCAAATTCTTTATAGTATTTTAGAGAATCCCAATACATAAATACACAATCTTTATTATTTTCTTTATAGTCGTGTTTATTAACATAGTCTAACAAATTTTCTGTCATTTTAGCTTGTGCATCTTCTACCTTCTTAAAATCTTTTTTCGTTACTGCAATCATTACTTCACTATAATATCCCATATTTTTTCCTTTCCTATTTCAAACCTAACATTTGAAATACAATGTTTCTTAATGACTCATTAAAAATAATCGTAAGTCCTAATGATGTTAATCCAAATATAATAGCTGTTCCTAAAAGCTCTAATAATTTATCTACTGCTTGAATTAAAAGTGTAAAAAAATAAACACTTGTATTATTTACTTGTGTTTTTTCTATCCCCTCACTATTCAATTTTTTATTTTTCTTCATACTTGTAATGTATTTTTTCAAATTATTTCTTTTTTGTTTCTTTATAATTTCAGCCTTTTTAAATCTTTTACTCTCTTTTTTTGACAATCCATCTGATATTAATGATTTTTTCAATTCAGATTTTATTTTTTCTAATTCAACAGAATTTATAATATTATATATACCTTTTTCGTACAAATTAGTTAAAATATCATTTTGATCATCATATCCACTTGCTAAAATTATTATTCTTATATTTGGATATACTTCATAAAAATAACTTATACCATTTATAATATTTTCTTCTGTTCCCTTTAAACTTTTTAATTCAATAATAATATATTTTATCAATTTAAAGTTTACTTTTGTTTCTTTTATATATTGTAAAAAATCTATTTCTCCTATTTTACTTAATATCGTGATATTTAATTCTTCACAAACACCCTTTATTAAATCTTCCATAGGATTACTTGCAATGTAACTTAACATTATACTCCCCTCCTAATCAAGTCCCCTCTCTTCATACGGTACATTATATATTACATTGTTAGATTTCAAGTATTCAGTATTATTGGTAGTATCTCCAGTATTTTTGCCTAGTTTCCAGAATACATTATTTAATACTACAATTACCAGTAAAATAATAAATATAGCCAAATAGCAAAACATTTCCTTCTTATCTCTGTTCATCATTCTACCTCCAATTCATCGATATTCTCTATTTTGTGTTGTTGATAATATTTTTTATAAAATTTATCATATTGCAATGTTTTCCCTTCTTTCTCTCCTAATTCTTCTAATGTCATTTTCTCAAAAATACCGTTGTCAAAAACCTTTACTTTTCTTGGTTTTGTATTTGTCGTTTGTAATTTAATAAGTCTTTCAATAATTTCTTCTCTAAATGTTGGATTTATCTTATTTAAAAAACATCCATAAGTGGATACAAATGGCTCTTCAATTTCATAATTAGGTACATACATTTTTATATCAACTGCATGTCCACATCGTTCTGCTTCTAAAACAATAAAATCTGCAACATCACTTTTTCTAATTTCATAATTGTCTCCATTTGAAGTTTCGACAAATAAAAAGCCTTCTTTATTGGCAATTTCAGACATTTCTTCTCTTGTATATAATTCATATAAATCATAATATTTTTTTCTTTGCATTATTCCCTCTCTTTCTCACCAAATAAATATGGTGCAGGATCAATGGTATCTTTATTAGTACCACTACTTTTTCTTACCTCAAAATGTAAATGATCTCCTGTGGAATTTCCAGTAGAGCCTTGTATTCCAATTACTTGTCCTACCACAACTTGCTGACCTTTAGTAACTTGTAATGAATTATCTCTCATGTGCCCATAGAATGTATAAAATATATTTCCTTGTTCATCTATATGTTTTATTTCTACACAATTCCCATATCCATTTTGCCACCCTGAATGTGTTACTTCTCCATTGTCAGCAGCCATAACTTTACTGCCAAGACTTCCACATAAATCTATTCCTGTATGATTTGAATGTACTACTCCATGTGATTCTCTATACCCAAATTTACTTGTAACTTGAATAAAATTTTCAATTGGCATAGCAAACTTGCCATTATATACAATTTCTCCTATTTCTGTTTCATTTTCTATATTACTTTTTTCTGTATTATTAGTTGATTTTGAATTTGAACTTGTTATTTGAAAATATGAGCCTATTATTAATATAAATATTATTATTCCAATTATTAAATATATTTTTTTACTCATATACATCACTCTTTGCAAATTTTGAATCTATCATTTCTAATTCGTAATCAAATAACTTAAAAATCATATATAATTTTCTTGTACCACACATAAATAAACACTCTCCTACTTTTGCATTTAGTATCATTTTTTCTTCCTGTTCAGTCAAATTAAATATGTTTACTATGTCTTTTAAGTCCTTTCCATCACATTTAAAAAATAGTTTATTGGTTGAATTTGCCAATAAACTTTGACCATATAATCTAATTTTTTCATTTAGATAATCTTCAATACTTTGTGAAATTACACAAATTGAAGAATTATGCTTTCTTGCCATTTTGCTAATGTATCTCACATATTCCAATGTTTGTGGAATGTTAGGATCTATTAGAATATGACATTCATCAGCTACAAGCATTGTTCTTTCATTAACATCTTTACTTAAAATATCCCAAGCATAAGACAAAATATTATAATACTGCGCTCTTTTATATTGAATTTGAAACTTTTGCATTGTTGATGTATTAAATGTTGTTATTCTAGTATCTACTTCAATGTTTGTATATCCATTCCATATACTAGATGCTTGTCCGATGCATATTGGTCTAATTAAAGCTAATAATTTTTCATATACTGTATCTTGATGTTTTTTATTTTCATTATCAATAAAAAAATACAAATCTTCTAAAATTGGAAAATCTGTATTTTTTAATTTTGAAATATCTGTTTCTTTCGTAATATTAAATTTAGTGTATAGTTTCTCAAATATTAAATCTAATTTTGAAAACTCTATTTCTGTTAATGATGGATATAATATTTGAAAAAATGTTTCTAAAAATTGAAAATGCAATGATAAAGCATTTTTTCCTATTTCATCATCTCTATTTATTCTTACTTGTAATGGATTTAAAACTCCTCCACTATCTATTCCATCACATTCTATTACTTTGCCATTTAATTTTTTACATAAATGATTATATTCATTTTCTACATCTATTATTAAAATTTTGGTTGTAGGAATTTCATTTAATATCATATGCTTTACTGCCATACTTTTTCCGAGAGCCTGAACTTCCTACTACAAACATATTGCTGTTGCCTCTCATTATATCTTGCTGCCATAAATTAAAAATAATAATACCACCATTTTGATTTATTCCCCAATAATATCCGTTTTTATCAATAAAAGTTTCTGTATTAAATAGAAATCCTCCTGTAAAAGAACTTGTTAATATATTTCTTTTAAATTTTTTACTTAACTCAGTTTGAATTGTAAAAAAAGGTGCTACTGCTTTAAAACCATCAAATTGCAAATAATTTGTAAGATTCCTTATTTTCAATTTTTGATGTTGTACTTCATTTTCAACTTCTTTACATTTTTGTTTTAATTCTTCTTTCTCATCTGCTGAAACTAAAATGTATATTGTTAAATATGATACAACTTCATTATTCTGTATCATTCTATTTATAATTTCACTTGCCTCATTTATTTCTTTTTCTCTAATTTGTCTACTTGATTCATTTTTTGACATTTGTAATAATCCTGAAGCATCTCTGATTCTTGCATCTAATGAATCAATTAATTCTGCATTATCTGTGGGCTCAATATTTATCGAAAATATTGCTCCTATGTTTCTAACTAAATTTCCTAACCACTTTAATTCTACATTTGATGGATAATGAACAATCGTATATACTTTACAATATCTACTCCCAAAATATATTTTATTTCTTTCAAATGTTAATCCTCCAGTTGGTGTAATTAAATCTATTAAATTATAATCTGCTTCTTGCTTTTTTATTTTTTATCACCTGCCTTTGTTTCTAATGCTTCTTTTATTCTTTGTTTTGCTATTTCATAATATTGGCTATTTATTTCAAAACCTATAAAATTTCTATTTTGATTTATTGCTCCAACCAGAGTTGTACCACTTCCAGCAAAACAATCTAAAATCAAATCACCCTCGTTACTTGAATTTATTATGTGATTTTCTATAAACGGTAATGGTTTTATAGTTGGATGTTTCCATTTTTTCTTGTCGACTTGATTTACTCCTGAAATATAATATTTTCTTTTAGTATGATAATTTCCATATAGCCTTACTCCCTTTTCTCTTGCAAATACTACATATTCTGTATCAGGCAAATAATTATTATTTGTTAATGGACTAGGATTCATTTTATGCCATGTTAATATTTCATAATTACAATCTTTATTCATAAAATATTCCAGTAATTCCTTTACCTGCCTTTTAGAACAGTAAATGTATATATTTATCTTTTTCATTTTTTGTACTAATAAATCTAATACTTTTAAATCAAATCCATCCTTTAAATCTAATAGTTCATTTGCATAACTATTAAAACTTGATGGATGTTTTAATTTGCTTAAATTTAATTTATATGGCGGATCTATTATCACTAAATCGATACTTTTATCATCTAATAATTTTATTCCTTCCATACAATCCATATTGTAAACATTATTTATTTTTAACACTACTTCTCCTTATTTTTATGATGCTATCATCATAATCCACACTCTCCTTTCGAGCAAATTCTGGAATTGTAAAACTTTTAATTAATAATATAATTTCTGTCTTCTCTAATATTTCAGATTCCAAATCACATTGTTTTAATCTATTTTTCCAGTTTATTGCTCTTTTTTCTAATTTTTCTTCAACATTCTCTGATGCATTCTCCCATATACATAGATAAAATTCATTTTCGATAATGTTTTTATTTGCAACCATTTCATGTGTTGCTATAATTCTTTTTTCAACAATTCTTATACTTGCCTCATCTTTTAATTTTTTCTTTAAATCTTCTTGTTCTTTTATAAAATCTGCAATATCTACTTTTCTAGGAATTATAAAAATAGTATATGGTTGTTGTTCATTACTAAACTCAACACTTGAACTATTCATTTTTTGTATAAGTTCCTCTTCTGAAAATAATTCCGTATTTATTGGTTGTACTCTTATAAAAGAAATTACTTGTTTATCTAATGTATATAAAAAGTTATCTTCAATTTTTCTAATATTTAAAAATTCATTTAATGATTTATTCTCTTTTATTGAAATTCCCTCTTTCATACTTATACCCTTTTTGCATAAGTTCATATTTTACGATATTTTTTATATTATCCATTAAAGAAAAACCACTTCTATTTTTAGTAACAAATACAACTGAAATTGCTGTACTTCCTATAACTAAGAATGTTGCTAATAAAGTGGTTTTCGTTATTTTATATATGCAATATGCAATTATACTTGATATAGCCAAAACAATAATACTTTTTATTAATTCAGCCATACCATATCCTTCAAAAAATTCAGTTTGCAATTTAATTTGCGATGGTATTTTTACAGTTTTTTTCATCTACTACCACCTCCACCTGCTCCTCCGACCAAATGAATTATTTTCCTTATGGTTTATATAATCTTGATATGTAAAGTTAGAAGGAAAAATAAACCCATCTGAATCTCTATAATATGCTATATCTGCATAATATCCTTTCCAAAACCCTTGACAGTCATTAAATAGTCTTAAATAACTTACATTTTCTACTACTTTGGCTGAAGAATATAGTCCAAAGGCTTCATGCAATTCTTCATTGTCAGTTAATGCTGCAATTGTTTTATTTGAATCTGTTATAACATATCTTTTTCCATCTATATTTACAACTTCTCTGTTTTGACAATCTTTATCTTCTATTTTAGCAAATGTAATATCACTTGTTTCATCATCTGCAATTCCAGTAGGTGTTCCAAAATAACTTTTAGGAATTTCTAAAAGGCTTAGTGACAATGTTATTAATATACTTGCTATAACTGTATTTTTCGCTAATTTAATATACTTCATTTTGTTGTCAGGCTCTACACTCATTTTTATTAATAAGATAATAAATGTTACACTTCCAATAGCGATGCCAATGTTTCTTAAAACTCGTATTATTTCTTGTAAAGTTTCGATTTTTATCTCCTCCTTCTTAATCTAGGTGTCAATGCCCTTAAATTACGTGCTGTATTTCCTGCTGAATTTATAATACTTCCATTTGGTTTTACCAAATATTTTGATAGTATCATTGGTGTATTTACTGATATTATTGCTATTGCAATAGCATAAATTAAATGTCCATTTATTGTTACTAAAATTGACAAATTCATAAGTGTTAATTGTATTACCAATGTAAATGCTGTCATTAAAAAGCCTCTTATATATTCAGGAAATACTCCTCCATCTGAATTTAAAAGTCCGAATACTTGCAAATGGTATTCCCATTCTCATTAGTAGCATTTCAATTCCCTTCATAATAAATTGACAAATTAAAACTAACCAAGTTATCAGTAATACTAAACATGCTACTGCTGTAAAAATACCTCCTGCAATATTTCCACTTAACACTTCAGATAAACTTACCGTTTTAACAGGCATAGCACCTAAAATGCTATTTAGAAAACTACTTGTGATTCCGACAAATATATCATAAATTTCTTTACAACAAATCATAATTATTACTGCTTTTAACATTCCAACAATTAAATGAATTGGATTTTTTTCTGCATCCCCATCATTTTGTAAAAAATATATCTTTATTAATTTTGCAATAAATACAATTACTAAAATAAAACAAGCATAATTAAATACAACTTGATATATTCCATTGAAATCTATTTTACTGCCACCCTGCACTTGTATGCTATTTAATTCTCTTTCTATAAAAAACACCAAATTCACCATACTTTTAAATAATGAATTTAGTGTTGCCTCTGATCCATCAATAAATTTTTGAATTAATTCTACAAGCATATCTGCCATTTTTTATCACCTCTATTCAAAGAAAATTCAATAATTTTCTTTATCTGTAGAATCCAAGAATTACATCTATAAGTGCCAAACCACAAGTAATTAATACCATTGATATTAAAGTTGTTTTAATATTTTGCATATTTCTTCTTCTTTCTCCCTCATCATTTGTTTTTAGGCAATAAACATAGTAAATGAAATAACCACCACAAATTGTTATTCCTATACCAGTTAGCCATTTAATTACTGCATTAACTAAATTTTGTGTTCCTATAACTAATTTAGTTTCTTCAAAACTTGCTGCATGAACTATCTGTTGCATTGCAAATAATAAAACAACAAATAAGATTATTCTTAAACCAATCTTAATTGCTGTTTTTATTTTTTCTTTATTTTTATTCATCATTGTCCTTTCTCTTCCTACTTACTCTCCAGTTTTCACGAAGTTCTTTTAAATTCTGTCTTTCTTCAAAATCTTCTTCATCCATATTATTTATTTCATCCCAAATGTTCCATATTTTAACCTTTTGAATTTCTCTTATTGGTCTTTCTTCCTCTCTTTTGATTCTTAATTTTTTATTTTCTTCTTTTGTTCCCATTCCATTTAATTTATTAAAATACATTTTTGATATATCTGGAACATATAATATAGCTGAATATTCACCTGCAATCATTACTAAAATAATTGGGCTTTGTATTCTTAGCACTTCATCTGCTGTTAACATCTTTCTAGAAATTAAACTCATACTGCTACTACTATTATCATATTTAATATTCGTGTTACTACTTTCACCATAACTTTGTGCTGAATATACTCCGTAATTTGTCTGATATTTTAGTTGCTGTTTCAACACTATTTGATTTTAAATATATTAGAGTAGCATTGTCTAAAATATTCTGTGCTCCTTCTTTTCCGTATTTTTCTTCTAGTTGTCCAAAACTTTGAATTGCAATTGTAAATCTGCAATTTCTACCGTCTTGAAACTGTTAGCATTGACTGAAATGTATCAATTTTTGTAAAGTTAGCAAATTCATCCAATATAAAATTCATTCTTATAGGTAGCTCTCCTCCCGAATTTCTACTGCTATCTACAATTGCTGTATATAACTGTTGTACTAATAGACTACCGTAATTTATGATATGTTAATTTATCATCACTCAATAAAATATATATTACTGTTTTCTTTGTTGCAAAATCTCTTAAATCAAAATCCGATTTTTGTATTGTATCTGCAACATATTCACTTACAAACATTTGTAAAGTAGAAAGTGCTGCCGCCACAAAACTTCCTCTTGTTTTTGATGGTGCTGTACCTGCTACTGCAAAAAACTTTTTTATAGGATCTTCTGCTGTTTTATTTTTCATATATTTGTCAATTAACATTTCACCATCATCTGCTGTTTTAAACATTTCAGCCACAAAATAATAAGCATTTGTTAAAGTTTGATATTCTCTTCTGCCTTTATTTTCAAGTACCACAGCCATAATTGCTGTTTTTATTACACTCTGTTCTCCATTAACCCAGATAGGCTCTGTCTTATCATTTTTTTCTACTAATATATTTACAATATCATTTACAAGACTTTCAGCAAGTGGAATATTATCATCTTCTACTGCATTTATAACTAAATCTAAAAAATTATAATGATTACTTTTTAAAAAATTTATAAAATCTAATGCAATTACATTATATCCAAGTTCTTTTAATTTTGGTGCTGTATATAAATATAATTCACCTTTTACATCACTAATTAACATATTTTCTGATGCTAACCCAAGCATTGTTATACTTGGAATTAAAATTGACCTTGACTTTCCTGATCCTGAGCTACCTATTAAAATCGTATGTAAATTATCTCCAATGAAATGTATTTTTTCTAGATTTCCATTTCTTTCAAAATTAGTTATTATTCCACCTGAATCAAAACAACTTTCTTTATATTCTTTGTTTCTATCAATTATATTGTAACTAAATATTTTATCATAGTCCTTCTTTTGTAACCACCAAGCTGTTCCGTATTGTCCATCTCCTGCTGGTACTGGTACTTCTATTTTATCTGTTAATTTTATTGTTTTGCTATGATATATATTTTTAGTTTTATTAGTAAATAATAATAAAAATGTTATTACTATTGTTTCTAATATTATAAATATAAGTAATATTCTTTTGTCTGCGAATAGTGTTTTTATTATATCTTGTAAATTCAAATTTAGCATACTTTCAAAATCTTTGCTTAATAAAAAATGTAGATTTACAGATGTGTAAGCACATATTCCTATACTAAATATTATCGCTATTATAAGTAAAATTTTTCTATTTATGTTTTTTCTCCTTTTTTGGAACTCCACATTCCTCCTTTTCATGTAAATTAAAAGAACATCTACTTTCATTGTAAATGTTCCTATATTTTTTATAAATAATTTCTTCTGCCATAATGCATATGTGCAATATAAACTTTTTTGCTATTCTCATCAACTGTATATAAAACGACAAAATTATCTATAACCATTCTTCTAAATTCTCTTTTATTTCTGTCCTTTTTTTCAATTTTCATATATAAATTAGGAGTTTCAGATAAATCCATTACTGCATCTCTCATTTTTCTCATTAATTTCTTAGCTGAATTTTCTGCAACTAATTTTTCTGAAATATATTCATAAATTTCATTAATTTCATCTCTACAGTCTTCAGTAAATTCTATCTCGTATATTTCTTTTTTAGAATCCATATTTTTCTTCCAACTCCTTAAATACTTCTGTTGCTTTTATTGTTTTTCCCTCTTCTATTTGTCTTTCAGCTTTTAAAAGTTTTTCTTCAATTTCTTTATCTTTTAATTTATCTCTATATTGTTCAACACTCATTACTATTATATTATTATTTGAATTTTTGCTAAGAACTATATCTCCATATTTATTCATAGCATTTTCTACTTCTTGTATATTTATTGCTTGTTGCATAATATCACCTCTTTCTCATAGAACTATTTATATTATAACACATATTTATAAAATTTAGAATATATTTTCAAATATTTGTTTCCCAAAATTAAATATTTTCTTCCCAATGTAAATTTGATGAATTCGCTTTATTTATAGCAATGTCCTTTTTAGCTTGTTTTGATAATTGCTTTTTATATTTTATTTCAAAATTTTTTAAATACTTTTCTTCTTGTCTTGCCGAAAAATACATACAATTAAAAATTCTCCATATCAAATTTTCAGTTTCGTTATAATCTATTGTCTTGGAATAATCTACATTTAGATTTAACAAATCTCTTTCAAAATTTAGTATTTGATTTCCAATTATCTTTTTTATTTCTTCTTCAGCCTTTTCTTTCTCAAATTTTTGTGCTTCTATAATTTTACTTTCATCACTATATTTAAATGCAACAATTTTTTGTTTTGCTAATATATAATCATCAATCTGTTTCTGAGTATCTAATGATAGATTAATTATTTTCTGTGATAAATTATCAATTTTTTCAATAATTTCAGGGTATCTTTTTAAATATTGATATTTTATACTTCCACTTGTTTTTTTTAATAGATTCTTTATTTCTAACAAATCAGCTGTAATTTCTTTGATATCCTTATACTTAATTCTTTTTCCTATTATTTTCTTATTTGAATAATCTTTTTCATATTTTAACATATCTTTTAAAAATTTATTATCATTACTTACTTTTTTCAAATTTTGTAGTGTTTTATTTTCTTGAATTATTTTCTTTTTAGCACTATCTTTTTCTTGATATAGCTGTAATAGATCTTCTTTGAAAATGCTATTAGTAAACTCATCTTTCATTTTGTTTATTATATTATATTTTATAAAATAATTCATTTTTTCTTTTTGCTTACTCCACATCATTACTTGTAAATGTGGATGTCCACTTTCTAAATGAACAGCACCTGCATATTGCAAATCCTCATATTTTATATTCATCTTTTTTGCAAAACTTATCAATTTACTTTCAAAAAGCTCCTTCCATTTTTCCTTTGAATCATATCCTAATCTTATTGCATCATATTCATCTAATGATATTGTGCATCTAAATATTGGTATCTTATTCTGTGCTAAATTAGTTATATGTATATTTATCTGCTCTATATCTTTCATTTTTTCTATGTCTGGGAACTCTGTTATTTTTCCGAACAATCCATGTTCAACATTTTCATTTTTTATTGCATATTCACTATATCCCAAATATTTTGCATAATTCTTATGTTTAAAAAATGTTGTTCTTCTATTCGGATTAAATGTCTCAAATAAAAAAATTATATTATTCATTTCTGTATAATTCTCCTATTGTATAAAAATCATATAAATCTTGTTTATTCATATTTTCTGTATCTCTAGATATGTAATAATTGGCTTTTTTACGAGCATTATTTAACATATTTATAAATTCTTTATGCATATCATCTCCAAGTAGTTTATACATTACCTCGCCTTGCAAATATGTATTTATTACTGATGTTCTTAAATATTTTGCATTTATTTTTCTTTGACTTGCTATAAATGGTTTTAATTTTTCATCTAACATTTGATCCAATGCTTTTACTATAAAATCCAAACTTTCTTTATACATTTCTATATTTAATTCTTTTTCTATACCTGCCCTTGCTAGTTCAGAAAGACTATTATATGAACTTTTTTCTACCATCTTTTTTAGCATTTCTTTTTTACTTTTTGAAATTCTTATAGTTAATTTTTCTAATTTTTCACTTTTATTTTTATTTTCCAAACTTCCTCCTTGCTCAAACCTTCTTAATCAAAATTGCCTCAAAGCAATTTTGCAGGATCAGGGCGACCTACCGTCACCCATAAACTGCCTAAAAGCGTGGCTTTTAGCTGGGTGCTCTAAAAAATAGAGGTAGTCATTTAGACAGCCCCAAAATTATTTAATTTTTGTTAATATTCTTCATCTTCTGATATTTCTTCTCCTGTAACATCTACATAATCCATTATAATACATAATGCTTCATTATAACTTTTTGCTTCTGTAGTTATCTTATTGAACATTTCTTTTGCCTCTTCTTCTAGTCCATTTTTCTTTAATGCTCGAGATGCAATTCCCATTAGGTTATAGATATTTCCGTCTTCTCCTACCAATTTACATTTTGGTTTTTCTACTATGTAATCGTCTATCGAATAACCCATTCTATCTCCAAACATATCATCAATTTTTCTTTCATCATCTAAGCTCATTCCCTGATATAAATCATATTGAATATTATTTATTTTAACTTTTTGTTTTGTCTTTGCCAAAGTAGTTGGTATTTCTTCCTTATTAAATATCTCAAAATAATATCCTGATTTAACTGCAACTTTATTATTCAAATTCTTCATCCTCCTCATCTTCTTTTTCTTCAACAATTTCAACATATTCATTTATAATGTCAAATGCTTCATCATAACTGTAAGTTTTTGTTGCTCTTTCAATCATTTCTCTTGATTCATTAAATAAATTATTGTCTTTTAATGTTTTTGAAACTTCACAAATGATATCGTACATTACACCTCGTTCATTATCAATATTACATTTTGGCTTTTCTTTTATTTCATTATTTATCTTATTTTTTTCTTCTGGCTTTCTCATCTTTTCTGAAATATTTAAAAATTCCAATGCGATTGGTTTAAATCTTCCATATTGAAAATCATTTCTCATCTCATACATCATTAAATGTATAATTTCACTTATTTGATTTGAGCTTAATGCTTTTCTTTCAACTCTTTCAATTTCTTCTTTTTCTTTTTGTGTTCCCATTGCCAAGTTTAGTGGTGAATCACTTACATATCCTAATCCCATTAAACTATGAGCTAAAGCTTCTCTATATTCGGTGTCTAAATTAGCATCATATGTTGCTTCTCTTATATCACTTAATTTAATTTTCATTATAATAATTTTTCCTTTCTTAATTCCTTATTCAAATTCTTCTTCATTATTCTGTTCAACATATCCAGTTAAATCTCTTTCTTGTTTTAAATAGCCATATTGTGTATTTACCATATTTTTCTCTTCAGCATATTCTTTACCAAGTTGTTCCATATCAGCATATTCCATCAAATCCTCTATGTCAATTTCACCTTCATACACTAATCTTCTTCCAAGTTCCTGATTATCATATGCTTCAGTTAAATCAAAACACTCAATGTTTTGTGCATATTTTAAAACATCTTTAATATTTCTAATGTTATCCTCTTCTGCTTCCATTATTGCAAGTATTTTATATTTATCATATTCCTTAAAATTTTTAACAATATTGTAAAACTTTTTTATATCTTGAAATGGAGTAGTATATCCTGATCTATTTGCTTTGCAAATCATATCATTAACATAGCTAGAAATATCAACAGCAAAATCTTCATCTTCTTTATCCATAAATATACATTCTTTTATATGTGTATCTTGTATTGTATAATTGTTATAATTTAATCCAAGATATTCAAAATCTTTTTCTAACTCTTCTCTACTTCTGGGAATTATAATTTTTATTTCCTTATATATTTCTGATTCTTCATATTCTTTTTTATTTACCATATCAATTTTAGCAATTAACAATTTTCTTCATCTCCTAACTTGTGTTACTCAAATTCTTCTTCATTTATTTGACTTTTTGGATGATTAACTTTTTCTTCACTTTTTTGTTCATCTATCATTTCTTGTAATAAACCTATTTTTTCTTTGCTTTCTTCCCATTCCTTTGAAAATCCTTTTTTCGCCTCTGTTAATGATAAATCTTTTGAATAGCATATCCAATTGTGTACTTCCATTTCATACATTTCTTCTAATAATTCTATCTTATTCAAATTCTTCATCCTCCTCTTTTTCTTTTGATTTTTCAGCAATTTCTTTTACTATAATATTTGTTGCCCTTATACAGTTCAAATTAAACACTCTCTGCCAAGCCTTTTCATATCTAGACCAACGAAATCCATGAGATTTTAATATTTTTCTTGTGTCTTCATCTGGAATATTGTCAAATAAAAATTGAATTCTATTTATTTCTTTATTATGAATAACTTTTCCATTTTCAAAATTAATTTCTTTGAATTCTGTATTCTCTAATTTTTCAAGTCTTTCTATTCTTTTTTTAGTTTCTCTTATTGTCGCTCCTATATTAGTAAGTTCCCATGTACTATGTTCTCTTGCTTTTATACTTGCTTTTTCATTTTCCAATCTTTCCAATTTTTCTTTTAGTTTAATTATTGCTTGTGGATCATCACTATAAATTACTTTACTATTTTCAGCATTTTCTGCCCTTTCCTTATAAAAGTTACTTTTATTATCTTCTTCTATTGATTTCCTAATATCATCTTGTGCCTTTTTGATTAATCTTCTATGTCTTTTTTCAGAATGATGTCCTACCAATATTGGTTGCCCAGGTGCAATTTGTAGTATTCTATTAGCATTTGAATTACTATATTGGCTAGATCTTTCTTGTGCTTTTAGAGATAATTCCTTATACCTTTCTATTCTTCTTTTTCTTCTTTCTTCGTAATCACTTCTTCCTCCCATCTTTTATCACTTTCCTTTCCTACGATTAAACAACAATGTAGTAACAATGTAAAAAAAGAACTTAGCATTGCTACACCTATTAGTATTAAAATATACACTTTAATTCCTCCTTTTTATAAAAAAAAGAGCTTATATAAAGTTTGTGTTGTATCTTAACTCTTACACTCACTTTATACAAGTCTTATTTAACTTTTTATTACATTTGCACAAATTCTTCCCATGCAAAACCTTCTCTACCAAAATGACCATAGTTTGTAGTTTTAGAAAATATTGGCTCTTTTAATTTCAAATATTCAATTATACCTTGTGGAGTTAAATCAAATTTTGACCTTATTAATTTTATTATTAACCATTCTGGTACTCTATTTGTATTAAAGCAATTTATATAAATTGATATTGGCTCTCTTACTCCTATTGCATAAGAAAGTTGTATTTCACATTTTCTTGCCAGTCCATTAGCAACAACATTTTTAGCAATATGTCTTAACATATATGATGCTGACCTGTCCACTTTTGTTCCATCTTTACCAGAAAAAGCTCCACCTCCATGATGTGCTAACCCTCCATAAGTATCTACCATTATTTTTCTTCCTGTTAACCCTGTATCAGCAATAGCTCCTCCCAAAACAAATCTTCCTGTTGGATTAATATAGAATTTTGTTTCTACATCGATCATATCTTCTTTTACTATTGGCATTATTACTTTTTTAAATATATCCTTTTGTAAAATTTCAATATCCACATTTTCTGAATGTTGTGTTGATACTAATATCGTATCAATTCTGAATGGCTCATCATTAACATATTCAACTGTTACTTGAACTTTTCCATCTGATTTTAAATATGGAATTTCTCCATTTTTTCTAACTTCAGCTAATTTTTTTGCAAGTCTATTTGCAATGCTTATTGGATATGGCATATAATCTTCTGATTCATCTGTAGCATAACCAAACATAATTCCTTGATCACCTGCTCCTCCATAATCAACTCCCATTGCTATATCATTACTTTGTTTTGTAATGTTTATTTCTACATCGCAAGTTTTATAATCCATATTTATTTTTGAATCTGTATAACCTACTTCTTTTAATTTTTCTCTTACTATTTTTTCTATATCAATTGTTGCATTTGATGTTATTTGTCCTGCAACAACTACTTTATCTTTTGATATAAGAGTTTCAACTGCTACTCTTGATTCTTTGTCTTGTTTTAAGCATTCATCCAATATTGCATCTGATATTAAATCAGCTACTTTATCAGGATGTCCTTCTGTAACACTTTCACTTGTTAAATAATAATGTTTGTATTTTTTCATATTTTTACAAATCTCTCCTTTCTTATTTTTCATATAGATTATTATTTTTATCTAAACATTTACTCCCTACTTTCTCGCCCCAAAATCGATTTTGTGGCGTTTAAATTTAAAAAATAATAAATTACTCGAATCCATATTTATATTAATTTTTTCAGTTTTAATTTTAATAACTTTGTTATAAATAATTTCATATATAAAAAATAAGCCTTAGACTATAAATCTAAAACTTATTTCTAAAATTCTAAATTTTAAAATTTTCTAAAATTCCATATCATCTATCCCAAAATCTATATCATACTTTATTTCAGTTGTCCCATGCACTCTTCCAGTCACAAGCTTTCCACTTTTCCTTTTAAATATATGTGTCTGTTTAGAGCCTGTCATACACATGATAAGAGCGGATATTGAGACAGAGGTATCTCCTATTGTTGGCAGTGAAAAACAATCAGAAGATTTAGTTAATTATTTACTTTCCGAGTTTGAGTCAGACCCTAAGAAAATTTGGGAGTCTAACATTTTTGGCAAGAACTTACATGAACTTGTAAATGAAGGATTACAAAATAAATTATCAAGAATGCCTGAAGATGCTCAAGGAAAACTACAAGAAACATTAGAACGTATTGTTAATGAAGGTAGTGGCGGATTAATTTGTATTATTCTTTAAAATATGATGTCAATTAAAGGACACATCTTTGAATATTTTTTTATATTCAATCAAGATGTGTCCTTTATAATTAATCTTTGTGTCAATTGAAAAAACATTTTCAAACTAACATTATTTTTCCTTTAATCTTAAATATCCAAGTTCTGTCCATCTGTTATATGCTAAGTTCAAGTTAAATACAACCTTTGGTTTAGAACCTGCTCTGTTTTTATCTACAACACATGCATAATATCTTTCATCTGGATCTTTATATTCTTTTAATGGATAGAATTTATCACTTACTTCTTCTAAAGAATATTCATAATCTTTGAGTGTTCTATTATCTATTTGTTTTACTAGGCAAAGTGTGTCTAAAACTTCTTTTACAGTTCTACTTTCAGACAAATCATTAATTGTTAAGTTAACTGGTAATGTAGTTGTTTCTGTAAGTTGCATTGTGTACCCAATAAATATATTTAAGTTTTGAGCAAGGTTAGAAATAATTGTAGCTGTCTTTTTAATCTCTTCACTTTTTCCGATGTTCTGAGTATCTGTTTTCATAGTATCATAGAACATATACTCTATTTTTTCTTTGTAATAGTAGTTTGTAATTACTTTCTTTAATTCATCATTTGTATGGTCTGTAATGTTTATAAAATATACACAGTTATTTGATTGTTCATTTAACCATTCTGTTACTTTTACTGTTTTATTAAATTCAGTTGATATTTTTGAAAGTCTTTTTATAAACTGTTCTCTAGTTTCTTTTTCTTCTTGTATAACAAATCCGTTTTCGTCAACTTTAACTTCTTTAGGATTGTCTGGTCTAAATTTAAATTCTAGTAATTCGCCTTCTGATTTCTTTATATCTTGTCCATGTAATTTTTGAATTTCAGGATTATTTAAAATAGTAGTTATCAAGCATAATTTCATTTTTTCTTCTGACATTTCATTTGAAATGACTAATACCTTCTTTTTATGTACAAATGCTATATTTGCAATTAAGTTTATTGTAAATCTACTTTTTCCTGAGTTTGATGGCATTGCAAATGCCATTGTTTCACCTTTTCTTATTCCTTTGAACACACTGCTTAATATAGGAAATGGAAAATCTAGTCCTGTAGTTAAACTATTTTGTCCTTTTAATAGAAAGTCTGTTGTATCAGTATTTAATACTGCTTGTTTGAACTTTTCTGTAACTGTAACTTGGTTTATTGCAGCTTCTACTTCTTCCACTGACATACTATCATATAATGTGTAATTTCTTATTTCTGCTATTTTATCTTGTATATTTTTTATAGGCATACTTTTGTATTTTTTTCTTAATGTAAATAATTTCTTTAGTTCAATATATACTTTTTCAAAGTCATAAAATTCTCCATCAGTTTCATATTTTAACTCTTCTTTTAAATCCATTATTTCTTTTGTTACTTTTCCAAAGTTAAAATTTCTTTTTGCTTGTTCTGATGAATATTTAGCTCCTTCTGTAAATAGTACTCCTTTATATATATTTATAAAGTTCTCATTATCGAATAAGCACTCATCATATACAAAATAATACATACTAATTGATTTAGGATTGTTTAATAGCAATCCTAAATATGTTCTTTCTAATTTATCATTTTGTAATTCTTTTGGATATGTGCTTTCCTCTGAAATATCACTTTCTTTGTTTTTTGATTTTCCTTGTTTTTTTGGTTTCTCTTCTACTTCAGATTCTTCTTCGTCTACATCCTCATCATTTTCTCTTCTGCTATTAAATACCTGTAATTTTTTCATTGCATCAGCAATTTCATTATTTCTCAAGTCTTCTTTTATTTCTTCAATTAGTCCTTTGTCTGCTTCATTTGTTACATGTATTTGATTTAATGATTCTAATAATTGATTTATTCCTCCACTGATTTCCATATATTCATTCACCTTTTTATTATAGAAATTACAACTTTTTTATATCATATATTATAAAAAAAAACAAGCAGATTTTTTTGTAAAGTATTTTTCATCAACTTTAATTTAATACATTTTTGAATATTTTTTCATGTTCTGGAAAATACTAAATATAGAATTTTTTTGACTTGGAGTATATATGAATTTAAAAGATAAATTTACAAATATCGTTAAAAATGTATTTGATTCACCTGATCAAAATGAATATAATTTCGTGCTTTCTAGTCCTTACGAAAATCAAAGTAATAGTAGAACACCTGAGGAAATTGAAAAAAATGAAAAAATCTTCGAAGCTGAAAATATTTTTTCTAGCCTTTCTGTTAATCTCGAATATGTAAAAGTTAAATATAATACTTTGATAAATAGTGACATTGTTGTTAGAGAATTTACTTTAACTGCAAGAAATAGACAATATTCTGCCTTTTTATTATTTATTGATGGTATGGTGGATTCTACACTTGTGAATGATAATATTTTAGAAGCTCTTATGTTACGCAATAGAGCTAATATTTTTGATGGTAATCAAAACCAAGTTATAAGTGAGGCAAAAACTAATAATATTACAGTTAGAAAAGTAAAAAAATTTGATTTAGACACTTATATTTCTGATTGTTTATTACCACAAAACAGTGTAAAAAAAATCAATTCTTTTAAAGATGCATTTGATGGAGTAAATGTTGGTGACTGTTTATTATTTGTTGATACTCTTGAAATTGCTTATGATATTGATGTAAAAGGTTTTAAGCAAAGAAGTGTTGAATCTCCTAATAATGAAGTTATTATCAAAGGTCCACAAGAAGGATTTGTTGAAAATATTCGTACTAACACTTCTCTTCTTCGTCGAATTATAAATAATGAAAATTTAATAATAGAAAGTGTTGAAGTTGGTAGTTTAAGTAAAACCCAGTGCTGTATTTGTTATATGCAAGATATTGCAAATACTGATTTAGTTGCAGAAGTTAAGTATAGAGTTAGTAATTTAAAAATTGATGCTTTGCTTTCTAGTGGTGAACTTCAACAATTAATAGAAGACAAAAACAATTATACTATTCCTCAAATAATATCAACTGAAAGGCCTGATAAAGCTGCTAAACATTTATATAGTGGTAAGGTTGTTGTAATAGTTAACGGGAACCCTTATGTTCTTATTATGCCTGCAACATTAACAGACTTTATTGCATCACCTGAAGACAGTAATTTAAAATTTCAATTTGCAAATTTTTCAGAATTTTTACGTTTAATTTCAATTTTTATAACATTCCTACTTCCTGGTTTATATGTTGCAATTTCAGATTTTCATCAAGAATTACTTCCAACTGAGTTATTATTTTCTGTAATTGCTTCAAGGGAAAATGTGCCATTTCCTATTATTTTTGAAATTTTACTTATGGAAATTTCTTTTGAACTTATTCGTGAAGCTGGTTTAAGAGTTCCTTCACCTATTGGTCCTACTATTGGAATTGTTGGAGCCTTAGTTTTGGGTCAAGCTGCTGTTAGTGCAAATATTGTTAGTCCTATTTTAATTATTGTGGTAGCAATTACTGGTATAGCATCTTTTGCTATTCCTGATTTTTACTTTGGTTATCATTTAAGAATATTAAGGTTTGGCTTTATTCTTTTAGGTTATATTGCTGGATTTTTTGGAATTGCAGTTGGTCTTTGCATATACGTTACAATTTTATGTAGTATTAAATCTTTTGGAGTTCCCTTTATGGCTCCATACAGCCCTATTACAAATATAAATGAAAGTGGTTTTTTCTTAGACCCTATGTGGAAACGTGAAAAAAGGCCCGACTATTTAAATACCAAAAGACAAAACTCACAATCTCATATAAGTAGAACCTGGAAATACAAATAGAAAGGAGCTTTTTATGGCTGAACAAAAGTTAGGAAAATGGGAAGCAGTTATTCTTGTTTTAAGTATTGTTATAAATCATATAATTCTAGGATTGCCCAGAAGTATAGTTGCTGAACATTCATCAGCTTCTATACTTAATGTCATATATATTAGTGCAATTGTATTGACTTTAGTTTTTATAATATATAAGTTATTGGAACATTTCCCTGGCTCGGATATTATAGATATTTCCGAATTTTTAGGTGGTAAAATTTTGAAAATAGGTGTTTCAGTTTTATTTTTACTTTATATTACTTTTATCACTGGTATATTACTTAGGAGTTTTTCTGAAGGTTTAAAACTTATTTTTTTTCCTAGAACATCTTTACCTATAATTATGATTCTGTTTTTAATAACCATTGTTGTTATGAATAGACTTAATATTGTTTCAATTGCTCGTGCTAATTTATTTTTTACAATATTAGTTGCTATTAGTATGATTTTTATATTTATAGGAAATTGGAAAAATCTTACCTTTCAAAAAATTTTTCCAATTCTAGGTAATGGAGCTTACACAACATTTTTTAGTGGATTAAGTGATTTATTTGCTTTCGGAGGAATTGCTTGTATATACCTTCTTCCTCCTTATTTAAAAAATCAAAAAGATTTCAAAAAGGTAGCTTACACATCTGTTGGCCTTTCTGCATTTTTTCTACTAATTAGTGTAGCAATTTTACTTTTTATTTTTCCACCTACTATTATAGAACAACAAATATTTCCTATTTATTTGGCTTCTCGTTTTATAGATTTTAATAGATTTTTTCAAAGATTAGATGCATTATTTTTACTTATTTGGCTACTTTCTATTATATGTTATTTAGCAATTGTACTTTATTTTTCAACCAATATATTTAAAAGAATTTCAAAATTAAAGTATTCCAAATGGATTTCTACCCTTTTTACTTTATTCATATTTGGAACAGCTTTAATTCCTAAAAATATGCAAGAAATAAGCTTTTTAGAAACGGTTGTATACAGATATATTATTTTAATTTTTGTTTTTGTACTAAATTTAATAATTTTAATCTTGGCTAATATTAAATATTTACGAAATCAAAAAAAGAAAGGAATTATTAATGAAAACAGCTTTTAAGTATATTTCACTTATTTTAATTGCTATATTGTTTTCTTTTTCATTTACGAGTAGTCATCGTATTCAGAGTATAGATGATCTTTCTTATATTGTTGCATTAGGTATTGATGTTGGGAATACTGAAAGATTAAAAGTTACTTTTCAATTTACTAAACCAAGTGCCTCTTCTGGTGAAGGTTCATCTAATGAAAGTTCGTCTATAATTATGGATACCATAGAAGCTCCTTCTATTGATGCTGCTCTTAATTTAATGAATACTTATTCAAGTAAAGAAATTAATTTGTCACATTGTAAACTTATAATATTTTCTGAAGAAATTGCAATGTCTGGTATTAAAGAAGAAATATTTTCTTTAGCTAATAAAGTGCAAATCAGACCTGATACAAATATCCTTATAAGCACTTCTTCAGCTAGAGATTATATTGCAAATGTTAAACCAACCTTAGAAAATTTAATAACAAAGTTTTATGCAACATTTCCTAATTCTAGTGAATACACTGGTTATATTGTTGATATTAATCTTGGACAATTTATGAATAAAATAACTTCTTTTGTTGCTCAACCTGTTGCACTTCTTCGGAAATGTAATTTCAAAAAATAACTCAAATCAATCTTCTAATAATAAAAGTGCTGATGATTCTGGTAGTGAAATTTTAGAAGCTAAAAATGGTGTTGAAAATGTTGGTACAGCCGTATTTAGGCAAGACAGATTGGTTGGCACATTAACTCATCTTGAAACAGTTGCACACTTAATTATTACTGGTGGTGTAAAAAGTTGTAACATCTCAATGCCTGATCCAGAGGATAAAGATAATCTAATAGATTTATATTTTGATTTTACTTCAAAACCTAAAATTGATGTTTCAATTGTAAATGGTTCTCCTTATATAAAAATTAAGATTAAAGCTAATGCAACCATTTCTTCTATTAAGCAATTATCTAATAAAAATACTGAAGATCAAATAAAATTAACACAAAAGTATGCTAATAATTACTTGGAAAGATTATTATTACATTATTTATATAAAACTTCAAAAGAATTAAAGTCTGACTGTAGTTCTTTAGGAAATTATGCTTTGAAAAATTTTAAGACTATGCAGGAGTTAGAAAAATATAATTGGTTACAACATTATCAAGATTCATTTTTTAAAATTGATTCAGAAGTCGTCGTTGATTCTGGCTTTCTATTAACTGGTATTTAAAAAGGAGATTTTTTATGATTATTGGTTTTTTAGTTGTTTTATTTGCTTTATTTGCTTTAACTGAATGTATTAGTTATGGATTTTATGAGATTTCAATAAATAAAAATAAGCCCGGAGGCTTAATCTTAATTTTTCTTAGTATTGTTGGATTTGTTTTTGCTGTTACAATGTATTTTATATATTAAAACGTGCTAATGGGGACGGAGAATTTTGGCACACTTCTTATTAAGAACAACATTACAATTTAACTAAAAGTGTGCCAAAATTCTCCGTCCCCATTAGCACGTTTTTAACTTGAAATTTTTTCAAAGTCTACTTTTCTTGTTAATTTGTCTGCAAATATTACACATACTTTTATACTGTCTCCTATTTTATATATCTTCTTGCTCTTTTCTCCTTGTAAAGTTTTCCTTTCTTCATCATATATAAAGTATTCATTTCCTAAATCTTCAAAATGAATAAGTCCTTCTACTGTATTAGGAAGCTCTACAAACATTCCAAATGATGTTATACTTGAAATAATTCCTTCATATTCTTTACCAATTTTACTTTGCATATACTCAGCCTTTTTAATACTCTCAGCATCTCTTTCTACTTTTTGCGCAATTTTTTCTCTTTCTGAAGAACGCTGTGCATATTTTACAGCTTGTCCACTATATTTTTCAATTTCACTTTCTTTTAATTGGTAATTTTCTTCTAAATATTTTGATATTATTCTGTGTATAAATAAATCTGGATATCTTCTAATAGGTGATGTAAAATGACAATAATATTTACTTGCAATTCCAAAGTGACCTTTATTCTCTGCTTCATATCGCGCTACTTTTAATGTTCTTAACACTAAATTAGAAACAACTCTTTCTTCTGGTTTGCCCTTAACTTCTTCTAATACTTCTGCAAATGCTTTTGGATGTATATTGTCTTTATTTCCTTTTATTTTATATCCTAAATTCCATAAAAATTTGTTTAATTCATCTATTTTCTCTTCATCTGGAACTTCATGTACACGATATATAAATGGAGCCTCTAACCAATAAAATTTTTCTGCTACTGTTTCATTTGCAGTTAGCATAAATTGTTCAATTATTTCATTAGCAAAATACATATCATACTTTTCAACTTTTATTGCTACACCTTGCTCATTAAGTGTTATTTTACTTTCTGGAATATCTAAATTTAGGCTTCCAGCTTTTTCTCTTTTTTGTTTTAATATGTTAGCTAATTCTTCCATACGTTTAAAGTGTTCAAAATATGGTTTACATTCTTCTAAAAGTTTTTCTTTATCTTTTAAATTAAATATTTTTTTATCTTCTTCGTTATTTATTACATCTAGTATAGTTTGCACTTCTTTATAACTCATTCTTCTAGTTACTTTTATTATGCTTTTTTGTATATCTGAAGATACTACTTCTCCTTTTGAGTTTATTTCCATTAAAACTGTTATTGCAAATCTATCTTCTTTTTGATTTAAACTACATATTCCATTTGATAGTTCTTTAGGAAGCATTGGTATTACTCTATCTAGCATATATATGCTTGTTCCTCTAATTATTGCTTCTTTATCTAGTTTAGACTTTTCTTGTACATAGTAACTAACATCTGCAATAGATACATTCAAAAGATAATTTCCATTTTTTAATTTCTCAACTGATACTGCATCATCTAAGTCTTTTGCATCTTCTCCATCTACAGTAAAAATTATTTTATTTCTCAAATCTAGCCTATTTGGAATATCTTTTTTTGATACCTCTTGTTTTATTGCTTTTGCTTCATTTATAACTGATTCAGGAAATTCATAAGGTAAATCATATTCTTTTATTAAAGACATCATATCTACCCCTGCTTGATTTATATTTCCTAATATTTCAAGTATTCTACCTTCTGCTTTTTTATTTTTTTCAGGTAGCTTTAATATTTGAACAACTACTTTCTGATTGTTTTTTGCTTTTTTGCTATTTTTCTTTGAAATATATATATCAGTTTTTATTTTTTTATCATCAAGCACAACAAATCCGAAGTTTTTACTTTTTTGAAAAACTCCTACATATTTATCTTTTTCAAATTCTTGATTTTCTTTTTTTATTTCTTCTTTCATATTTTTCCTTTTAATTTTATCCCAATTTCTTTCATATTATACTACTATATGAATACACATAGCATTTTGGTCGACTCGGAACCCTCTTCACAAGATATTGATGTTCTTCTCAGTACTATTGTTGAGTTTTTCGGATCTATTTGCAGTTAATCGTCCTAATTCTAATATTTTGTTATAGAATATTAGAATACATTACTTATTTTATATAAGTAAATGCGACAGAAGAAAGTCTGTCGCATATTTTTTTAACATCTTATACTAGATATAGGATTCCTAAGACAATTGCTAATACAGCAAATGTAATTCCAAGAATTATCGTCCACTTTTTTAGCTTGCCTTCCTTTGTTCTTCCCTTATTTTGTTCATAAAAGTTATTAGTTGAAGAACCTGTAATTGTTCCTGAAGCACCTTGCTTTTCACTATTTTGCACTGCTGCTAAAATAATTAAAGCTATACATACAATAATATAAATAACTAATATGATATATTTTAGTATTTCCATATTTCACACTCTCCTATATTTGCTTCTTTAAACAATTATTAAACTAGCTTTAAAATAACCATTTCTGCATTATCACCTTTTCTTGGTCCTACTTTAAGCATGCTTGTGTAACCACCAACTCTGCCTTCATATTTAGGAGCAATTTCATTAAATAATTTTGCAGTTAAATCAATGTTATTTCCTTCACTATCTTTTACTTTATTGATGTTTTTCATCATTTTTCTTCTAGCATTTAATCTTGATGGCATATCTTTTTGTCTTTTTTCAGTTGTTGTTTCTTTTACAACTCTTAAATATTCTTTTCCGTTTTTACTTTTTACAAGTTCTGTTACTTTGTTTCCCTTGCTATCTAATTTTGCTTTAGAAACTTTAACATCTACCATTTCAAAATTGTCTTTTTCTTTTACTGCTAATGAAATTAAGCTGTCTGCAATTGCTTTTACTTCTTTTGCTCTAGCTTCAGTAGTTTCTATTTGTCCATGTAACATTAAGTCAGTTGTTAATGTTTTTAACATAGCTAGTCTAATGTCTGTTGTTCTACCTAATTTTCTATTTGTAGCCAATTTATTTTCCTCCTTCTGCTTATTCTTCTTTCTTGGCAAAATCTAAATCTAATGCGTGTAACTTATTTGTTACTTCATCTAAAGATTTTTTACCAAGATTTCTTACTTTCATCATTTCAGCTTCTGATTTATTTGTTAAATCTTCTACTGTAGAAATTCCTGCTCTTTTTAAACAATTAAATGATCTAACTGATAATTCTAGATCTTCAATTGACATTTCAAGAACTTTTTCTTTTTTAGATTCTTCTTTTTCTACCATTACTTGTGTGTTTTTAGTAGTTTCTGATAAATCTATAAATAGTTCTAAATGACCTGTCATAACTTTTGCAGCTAAACTTAAAGCTTCATCTGGAGTTAAACCTCCATTTGTCCAAACTTCGATTGTTAGTTTATCATAATCTATCATTTGTCCAACTCTAGTATTTTCTACTGCATAGTTAACTTTTTTAACAGGTGTATATATAGAATCAATTGGAAGTACTCCTAATGCTTGATCAGTTTTTTTATTCTTTTCAGCATTATTGTAACCTCTTCCCATTTCAGCAGTCATTTCCATCACTAAATGTCCACCTTCTGAAACTGTTGCAATATGTAAATCTGGATTTAATACTTCTACTGTTCCATCTGTAATTATGTCTCCTGCTTTAACTTCTCCTGGTCCTTTAAAGTCAACTCTTAAAGTTTTTGTTTCATTTTTATCTTGCTTTAAACATACACTTTTCAAGTTAATTATAAGCTCTGGAACATCTTCTACTACGTTTGGAATTGTAGAGAATTCATGTAATACACCATCAATTTTTACACTTGTGATTGCACTACCTGGAAGAGATGATAATAAAATTCTTCTTAAAGAATTACCTATTGTAATTCCATATCCTCTTTCTAATGGTTCGCATACAAATTTTGCATAGTGATTTTCTTCGTTTACTTCTAAGCATTTAATATTTGGCTTTTCAAATTCTATCATTTTTTACCTCCTAATAGATAATAGAAAAACATTTCTATTTTTACAATTAAATTATTATTTAGAGTAAAGCTCTACTATTAAATGTTCTTCAACAGGAAGATCTATGTCTTCTCTAGATGGTAATCTAACAACTTTACCACTTAAACTTTTTGCATCTTTTTGTAACCATTCTGGTACTGGTCTTGCTGCATTTGCTTCAACATTTGCTTTAATAAAACCATTATCTTTTCTTATTTCTCTTACAGAAATAACATCTCCTGCTTTTACTAAGTAAGATGGAATATCAACTTTTTGTCCATTTACTTCAAATGCTCCATGAGTTACAAGCATTCTTGCTTGAGCTCTTGAACTACCATATCCTAAACGATATATAATATTATCTAATCTACTTTCTAGAATTTGTAGTAACATTTCACCAGTGATTTCCTTAGTAGCTGCTGCCATATCAAAGTATTTTCTGAATTGTTTTTCACTTACACCATAGAATGATTTTGTTTTTTGTTTTTCTCTTAATTGAGTACCATACTCAGATAATTTTTTCTTTTTTTGACCATTTTGACCTGGTGCATAATTTCTTCTAGAAATACTACATTTATCTGTATAACATCTTGATCCTTTTAAGAACAATTTTTGTCCTTCTCTACGACAAATACGACATTGTTCATCTTTATATCTTGCCATTTTATTTTTTCACCTTCCTTATACTCTACGTCTTTTTGGTGGTCTACAACCATTGTGAGGAATTGGAGTAACATCTTTAATTGAGCTAATCTCTAATCCTGCTGATTGTAATGACCTAATTGCTGCTTCACGACCAGATCCTGGTCCTTTTACAAATACTTCTACTGATTTTAATCCGTGTTCCATTGCTGCTTTAGCTGCTGTTTCAGCTGCTTCTCCTGCTGCAAATGGTGTGCTTTTTCTTGAACCTTTAAATCCTAGTTCACCAGCACTTGCCCAAGAAATTGCATTTCCTTGAACATCTGTAATTGTAACAATTGTATTATTAAAACTAGAGTGGATATGAGCCATACCTTTTTCGATATTTTTTCTATCTCTTCTTCTAGTTACTGTTTTTTTAGTTACATTTTTTGTTGCCATTTTTAATTATTCCCTCCTTATTTAGGCTTTTCTTACTTCTGCAAATTATTTTTTGCTTTTGCTAACTAATTTTCTAGGGCCTTTTCTTGTACGAGCATTAGTTTTTGTTCTTTGTCCTCTAACTGGAAGACCTCTTCTATGTCTCATACCTCTATAACATCCGATTTCAGTTAGTCTTTTAATGTTTAATGCAACTTCTCTACGTAAGTCACCTTCAACTTTATAACCATCCATTGCTTTTCTGATTGCTTGTACTTGGTCATCTGTTAAGTCTTTTACTCTGATATCTGGATTAACTTTTGCTTCTGCTAGAATTTTTTGAGCGCTTGCTAGTCCAATACCATAAATATATGTTAGACCAATTTCTACTCTTTTTTCTCTAGGTAAATCAACTCCTGCTAAACGAGCCATTTATTTGCACCTCCATAAGTTTTTTATTTTGCTATTTTTGTTTTTGTAATTTGTTTTGTCTTTAAGTTATTATCGGTGAAATGCATTAGTATTTATATACTAATCAATAATACTTTTAGACATATATATAAACACAAATTAGAATTAAAAAGAAAATATAATTTCTTTTCAGCCGCTATCTAAAATTTGTGTTATATTCAATAATTATAATAAATTAACCTTGTCTTTGTTTATGTTTTGGGTTTTCACAGATTACTCTGATGACACCTTTTCTTTTAATAACTTTGCATTTTTCGCACATAGGTTTTACTGATGGTCTTACTTTCATTTTAGTTCATTCCTTTCTTAGATTAGTTTTATATTGAATTTTAAAAAGAATTAGTATATTGCGAGGCAAAGATTGTTCAAAAGGCAAGTACACAACCTCTTGGTTGTAAACGCGTTTTGAATAATCTTTAACAAATCAAGATGCTAATTATTTTTAAAATTTACTTAGCACGCCATGTAATACGACCCTTACTAAGATCATAAGGCGATAATTCAACTTTTACTTTATCTCCTGGAAGAATTTTGATATAATTCATTCTTAATTTTCCAGAAATATGAGCTAAGATTTGATGTCCATTTTCTAGTTCAACTTTAAAATTAGTATTTGGTAATGCTTCTACAACAGTACCTTCAACTTCTATAACATCCTCTTTTGACATATTTTCCTCCATTATTTACTCGAAAAACTTTTCTAAATAAATTTAGATATTTTTTCCATTTATACATACGTACAATATCTTATATAGTATATCTTATTTTTTCAATAATGTCAATATCTCTGGCTCTTTTTCTGTTATTAAAATTGTATTTTCATAATGTGCTGCCAAAGATCCATCTTCAGTAACAATAGTCCATCCATCATCTAGTACACAAATATTAGGTTTTCCTATCATTACCATCGGTTCAATTGCTAGAGTCATACCTGGTTCCAGTCTTATTCCTCTTCCTGCTTTTCCGTAGTTTGGAATTCCTGGATCTTCATGCATTTCCTCTCCTATTCCATGTCCTTGAAATTCTCTTACAACATTGTAACCATTTTTTTCTACAAACTCTCCAATGGCATGTGAAATATCTCCAATTCGATTTCCTTTTACAGCATATTTTATTCCTTCAAAAAATGCTTGTTTTGTAATATCTACCAATTTTTGTTTTTCTGGTGAAGACTTTCCGACAATATATGTTCTTGCCGCATCACCATGAAATCCGTTTTTATATACTACAAGATCTACGCTAACTACATCTCCGTCTTTAATAATAGTTTTCTTTGATGGAATTCCATGTATAATTTCATCATTTATAGAAATACATAATGTTCCAGGAAATGCAGGAACTCCCTTTTCACCACTAGGATATCCTTTTTGTGCTGGAATTCCTCCATTACTTCTAATAATTTTTTCTGCAAAGTTATCTAAATCCATTGTTGATATTCCTGGTTTTATATATTTTTCTATTTCATCATATACTAAAGCGGTAAGTTTGCATGCTTCTTTCATTTTTTCAATTTCTTTTTGTGATTTAATAGTTACCAACTTTTCTTACCCTCTTTTTATTTTTTATTCTTATTGATTAACTTTTTCTAATATTATATCAACTGCTTGTTCTGATGCATTATCTGCAGTTGGATCATTTGGAGTTATATTCACTAAAACTCCTTTTTCTTTATAATAATCAATTAAATCTTTTGAATTTTGTCTATATACTTCTAGTCTAGTTTTAATTGCTTCTTCTGTGTCATCAGTTCTTGTAACAAGAGCTGAACCACAAATGTCACATATACCTTCCACTTTTGATGGTTTGAATTTTGTATTATATATTGCACCACATTCTTTATTTGAACATGTTGCTCTATTTAAAATTCTTTCTACAATTACTTGATCTGGAACAACTAGTTCTGGCACTACATCTACTTTTTTTCCTTTTTCTTCTAAAATTTCATCTAACGCTCTAGCTTGTTCAATTGTTCTTGGAAATCCATCTAATATAACACCATCTTTAGTATCATCCCAGTTTAATCTATCTTTTACAATATTAATTGTTACTTCGTCTGGTACTAATTTTCCTTGTGATATATAACTATTGGCTAATTTTCCAAGTTCAGTTTCTTTTTTTATTTGCTCTCTAAATATATCTCCTGTTGAAATATGAGGAATGTTTGTTTTTTTAGCTAAAATTTTAGCAGTTGTTCCTTTTCCACTTCCTGGAGCTCCTAACATAATAATATACATAGTTTTTAGTTCTCCCTTCACGCATTACGGACGGAACCAGTTTTTACACCTGTCCGTCCCTTCTGCCATAATTTTTAAGATATATCTTATTTATTATTCTTTTCTATATTTGAAAGATTATAATTTTGAATTAAATGCTTAGATTGCTAGGAATGCGAATTTTAAATGAATGAGGTGTGCTTTTTGCACATTGATTTCATTTAAAATGATGCATGACAACGCAAGATGAGTATTTAATTCGAAATTAGTCTAAAAAGCCTTTGTAATGTCTCATAACCAATAAAGATTCTAATTGTTGTACCATTTCAAGTGCAACACCTACAACGATAAGTATTGATGTACCACCAAATGCTAAGTTTACATTTGGTATAAATCTTACAAGCATAGGCAAAATTGCTATAACAGCTAAGAATAGTCCACCAAACCATAATAGTTTAGATAATACTGATGATAAATAATCAGTTGTTGGTTTTCCAGCTCTAATTCCAGGAATAAATCCACCATTTTTCTTTATGTTATTAGCAACTTCTGCTGGGTTGAATGTTGCATAAGTATAGAAAAATGTAAATCCTAAAATTAATAATAAATAAACAATTGCATTTGCAATAGTATAACCAACTGGAACTGCTGATGTTGAAGTTGCAATTGAGAATTTATATATTGCTGACCAAAAGCCAGTTTCATTTGCAATATTTGGTACAAACATTTGAATAATCATAGCTGGGAATGTCATAAATGATGAAGCAAAAATTATTGGCATAACACCCGCCATTGCTAGCTTAAGTGGAATATGTGTATTTTGTGCTCCTACCATTTTTCTTCCTACTACTTTTTTAGCATATTGTACAGGAATTCTTCTTTCTGCTTGTTGTACAAATACAACTCCTGCAATTAAAACAATTGCTCCAACAATAATACATAAAGAAGTTAATAATCCTGCTGTACTAAATGCTCTTGTTCCAAATATTAAGTTCCATATCATAGTTACTGCACTTGGCAATCCTGAAATAATACCTACAAATATAATCATAGAAATACCATTTCCTATACCTTTATTTGTGATTTGATCTCCTAACCACATTAAAAGTGAAGTTCCTGCCATTAATGAAATAACTACTAAAAATCCTGTTAAGAAGTTTGTTTCTACGAAAATTCCAGAAGATTTATATGTTAAAAATAGTCCTATACCTTCAATTAGTGCAAGCACTACTGTTAAAAGTTTAGTATATCTATTCATTTTATTTCTTCCTTCTTCTCCACCTTCCTTCATTAATTTTTCTAATGAAGGAATTACCATTCCTAATAGTTGAATTACTATTGAAGAAGTAATGTATGGAGTAATAGTCATAGCAAAAATAGAAAATCTAGAAAATGCTCCTCCTGAGATTAAGTCTATTAATCCTGCTATACCATTACTTGCACCAGACATAGCTTCATTTAGTGTAACTGTGTTTACACCAGGCACTGTAATAAAACATCCTAATCTAAATAATACTATTAAAAGTAATGTATATAAAATTCTTTTTCTAACATCTGGTGTTTTAAATGCATTCTTAATAGTTTTAAACATTAGATCACCTCAGCCTTTCCTCCTAAAGCTTCAATTTTTTCTTTTGCAGCTTTAGTGAATTTTACAGCTTTAACATTAACTTTTTTCTCTAATTTACCTGTTGCAAGAATAACAATTCCGTCTTTTGATTTACGAATAATTCCGTCTTCAATTAAGCTTTCTGCTGTAACATCTTCTTTGCTTGATTTATTAAGCATTGTAAGTGTTACTTCTACATAATCGTTTGCATGAACGCTATTGTTGAATCCTCTTTTTGGTAATCTTCTATATAAAGGAGTTTGACCACCTTCAAAGCCTCTTCTAACTCCGCCGCCACTTCTTGCTTTTTGTCCCTTATGTCCTCTTCCAGAAGTTTTTCCAAGACCTGAACCAACTCCACGACCTACTACTGTTCTTTTCTTTGTTTTTTGTGCTGGTTTTAATTCGTCTAATTTCATTTTGCGATTACACCTCCTATTTTTTATCAATTTTATTTACTGTTATATTTTATAATATTTCAGCTACTGTTTTTCCTCTTTTTTTAGCAATTTGTTCTGCTGTTTTCATGCTCTTTAATCCTTCGATTGTAGCATAAACAACATTTCTTGGGTTGTTTGTTCCAACAACTTTAGTTCTAATGTCTTTATAACCTGCAAGCTCTAATACTGGTCTTACACTACCGCCAGCGATAACTCCAGTACCTTCTGCAGCTGGTTTTAATATAACACTAGCGCTTCCAAATTTACCTACATATTCATGAGGAATTGTTGTTCCAACAACTGGAACTTCTACTAAGTTCTTTTTAGCTTCTTCAATAGCTTTTTTTATAGCATCTGGAACTTCAGAAGCTTTTCCATTTCCTACACCAATATGACCATTTCCGTCTCCTACAACAACTACAGCACTAAATCTAAAAGTTCTACCACCTTTAACAACTTTTGCTACTCTGTTGATTGCAACAACTTTTTCTTTTAATTCTGATGTATTTTCTGATTGCACTTTAATTTCCCTCCTTTTTTAAAATGTTAATCCGCCTTCTCTGGCTGCTTCTGCTAATTCTTTTATAACACCATGATAAATATAACCGCCTCTATCAAAAACAACTTCTTTAATGTTTTTCTCTAAAGCTCTTTTTGCAACTAAGCTTCCTACTTCTTTAGCAGCTTCTTTATTTGAAAGTTTTGTTTTAACTTCTTTATCAAGAGTAGAAGCTTGAACTAGAGTATTTCCTGCAACATCATCAATTATTTGTGCATAAAGATTGCTATTGCTTCTAAATACACATAATCTTGGACGATCTGCTGTTCCAGAAACTTTATTACGTACTCTTGCATGTCTTCTTTCTCTTTCAGCTTTTCTATCTATTTTCTTAATCATTTTTTCTCCTTTCTATTAACGTAACAGCGTTAATAATATTAAGAATATTTAATACTTTTTGGGTTTCAGCCTAATTAATTAGGAATTTAAAGCGAGTATAACTAGGCAACCGAGCAAAAATTTCTGAAACTATACATACTGTATGTTGATGAAATTTTTTGCAAGGTTAACAACGTTAGACGAAGCTTAAAATTTCTAATTTTATTTTTTGCCGGCTTTTCCTTCTTTTCTTCTAATATGCTCTTCAGCATATTTAATACCTTTACCTCTATATACTTCTGGTGGTCTCTTTGTTCTAATAACTGCTGCTGTTTGACCAACTAATTCTTTATCAATACCTCTTACTGTAATATGGTTAGCATCTGTTAAATCAAAGCTGATTCCTTCTGGAGCTTTAATTTCAACTGGGTGTGAATAACCTAAGTTCATTACTAAGTCATTACCCTTTTTTTGTGCTCTATATCCAACACCATTTATTTCTAGGTTTCTTTTAAATTCATGAACAACACCTTCAACCATGTTATTGATTAAAGTTCTTGTTAGACCATGTAAGCTTCTGTTTTCAGCTTCATCATTTGGCCTTGTTACTGTTATAGTATTTCCTTCTACAGTAACTGTCATATTTTTATGTAGGTCCTTTTCTAATGTACCTTTTGGTCCTTTTACAACAATATGATTATCATTTAGTGTAACTTCTACTCCTTCTGGTACAGTAATAGGTTTATTTCCTATTCTTGACATTTTGGTTTTTCCTCCTTCTTTGCTTTATTAAAAAATTGTTTTACTATATTACCATATATAAGCTAAAACTTCTCCTCCAAGACCTTCTTGTCTTGCTTCTTTGTCTGTTTTAATTCCTTTTGAAGTAGAAATTAAAGCAATACCTAATCCATTTAGAACTTGTGGTAGTTCTTCTTTAGATGCATAAACTCTTAATCCTGGTTTACTAATTCTTTTTAAACCATCAATTACTCTTGCACCATTCTCATCATATTTTAAAGTTATACGAATTACACCTTGAGTGTTATCGTTTATCTCTTCATAAGCTGCAATGTATCCTTCTTTAAATAGAATGTTAGCAATGGCTTTTTTCATATTTGAAGCAGGAACATCAACTGTTTTATGTTTTTTACTATTTGCGTTTCTGATTCTTGTTAACATATCTGCGATTGGATCTGTTGTATTCAAATTTATTCCCTCCTTTTTAAATTTACTCAAATTTACTTTGTGTCTCAAGCTGTTATTTCGAATTTAAATTAGTATATTGCAAGGAAAGCAAGTGAAAAATTTTGAAATTGTACTTTTGTACATTGAAAAATTTTTACACGTAGCTTGACAAAGCAAGATGCTGATTTAAATCTGAAAGAATTACCAGCTAGCCTTTTTCACTCCTGGAATCTCTCCCTTATGAGCTAATTCTCTAAAGCAAACACGGCAAATTCCATATTTTCTGATATATGCATGTGGTCTTCCACAAATTTTGCAACGATTATATTCTCTTGTTTTGTATTTTTGATCTCTTTGTTGTTTAACTTTTAAAGACTTCTTAGCCATTTATTTCTCCTTTCTTACACTCGCCTCTTGACAGCGCAAGACGCAGTTTATAATTAATTTTGGAATGGCATTCCCAATAATGAAAGCAATTCTCTTGCTTCTTCATCTGTCTTAGCAGTAGTAACGAATATTATATCCATACCTCTAATTTTATCGATTTTATCATATTCGATTTCTGGGAAAATTAATTGTTCCTTAATTCCCATTGAATAATTTCCTCTACCATCAAAAGAGTTATTAGATACTCCTCTAAAATCTCTTACTCTTGGTAATGCTGTATTAAATAGTTTATATGCAAAATCATACATTTTTCCACTTCTTAATGTAACTTTGCATCCAATATTAACACCTTCTCTAATTTTGAAAGCAGCAATAGCTTTTTTTGCCTTTGTTACTATTGGAGTTTGACCTGTAATTATTTTTAAATCATTTATTGTGTTGTCTAATGCTTTTGGATTATCTTTCATATCTCCTAATCCAACATTGATAACTATTTTTTCTAGTTTTGGAACTTCCATTACTGATTTATAGTTAAATTTTTTCATCAATGCAGGTACAACTTCTTTTTGATATTGTTCTTTTAATATTTCCATAAGTCTTTAATAGACCTCCTTCCTACTTTAATTTATTTCCACATTTTTTGCAAACACGTACTTTTGTATCTCCTTCTACTAAGTAACCAACTCTTGTTGCTTTGTTACATTTTGGACATACTACATTTACTTTGCTACTATGTATGCTACATTCTACTGGAATAATTCCGCCTTCTTCTCCTTGTTTTCTTGGTTTAACATGTTTTTTACGAATATTAACACCTTTAACAATTACTTTTTGTGTTTTTGGAATTACTTCTAAAACTTCTCCAGTTTTTCCTTTATCATTTCCAGATAAAACTTTAACTGTATCACCTTTTTTAATTTTCATATTTACTTTTCACCTCTTCTTTTCAAATTTATAAGGTTCTCTGTTATTTTTTTATTTTAAATGACGACTTCTCACTGCCTAAGCTAATCAAAAATGGTAGATTACTAGGCAACCGAGTAAAAATTTCTGAAACTATACGTGCTGTATGTTGAAGGAATTTTTACGAAGGTTAACGACGTAAGATGCCGTTTTTCATTAGCTTAAAGAACTTCTGGAGCAAGTGACAAAATCTTCATATACTCTCCATCTCTTAATTCTCTAGCTACTGGTCCAAATATACGAGTTCCTTTTGGTGTTTTATCATCTTTTATAATAACAGCTGCATTTTCATCAAATCTTACATAAGAACCATCTGCTCTTCTAATTGGCTTTTTAGTTCTTACAACAACAGCTTTTACTACATCACCTTTTTTAACAACTCCACCACCAGGTATAGCTGTTTTTACAGATGCAACAATAATATCGCCTACACCAGCGTATTTTCTATATGAACCACCTAAACATCTGATACACATAATTTCTTTTGCACCAGTGTTGTCAGCAACTTTTAATATACTTTGTTGTTGTACCATTTTGGTATCCTCCTTTATTTAATAACTGCTTTTTCTACAACTTCAACTACTCTCCATCTCTTGTCTTTAGAAAGTGGTCTAGTTTCCATTACTCTAACTTTATCTCCTGCTTGGCATTCATTGTTTTCGTCATGAGCTTTTAATTTGTATGTTCTTTTTTGAATTTTTCCGTACATTTTGTTCATAACATTAGTTTGAACAGCTACAACAACTGTTTTATCCATTTTGTCAGAAACAACTGTACCGATCATTTCTTTACGAAGGTTTCTTTCTTCCATTAGTTTACACCCTCCTTTAATTCTCTTTCTTTTAGAACTGTTTTTATTCTTGCAATGTCTTTTTTCACTTCTTTAATTTTTATAGGATTATCTAATCCGTTTGTAGCTAAACTAAATCTTAATTTGAATAATTCATTTTTTAGTTCTACTAATTCTTTCTCTAATTCTGGTGAAGACATTTCTTTTATTTTATTAATCTTCATCGCTATCACCACCTACTTCAGTTTCTCTTTTGACAAACTTACATTTTACTGATAGTTTATTAGCTGCTAATCTTAGAGCTTCTTTTGCAGTTTCCTCTGGAACTCCTGCTATTTCAAACATAACTCTTCCTGGTTTTACAGCTGCTACCCAGTATTCAACAGCACCTTTACCTTTACCCATACGAGTACCAATAGGTTTTGATGTTATTGGTTTGTCAGGGAAGATTTTAATCCAAACCTTTCCACCTCTTCTTATATAACGAGTCATAGCAACACGGGCTGCTTCGATTTGGTTTGATGTAATTAAACCAATTTCTTGTGATTGTAGTCCGAATTCTCCATCAGTAACTGTGTTACCTCTTGTTGCTTTACCTCTAATTCTACCTTTTTGTTGTTTTCTATATTTTGTTCTTTTTGGCATTAATGGCATTACTCATCTCTCCCTTCTGCTTGTTTTTTCTTAGCTGGAAGAACTTCGCCTTTATAGATCCAAACTTTAACACCGATTTTTCCATAAGTTGTATCTGCTTCTGCAAATCCATAATCAATATCAGCTCTTAAAGTTTGAAGTGGAATTGTTCCTTCTTTGTAGAACTCTGTTCTAGCCATGTCTGCTCCACCTAATCTACCAGATACAGCAGTTTTAATACCTAATGCACCTGCTTTCATAGTTTTTTGCATACATTGTTTCATAGCTCTTCTGAATGAAATTCTTCTTTCTAGTTGTCCTGCAATGTTTTCTGCAACTAATTGTGCATCAACATCTATGTTCTTAACTTCAACAATATTTAAGTTAACTGTTTTACCTATCATTTTTTCAAGTTCAGCTTTTAATTCTTCAGCTAGGTTTCCACCTTTACCAATTACTAAACCTGGTTTTGCTGTGTAAACATTTACTTTAACGAATTTTGCAGTTCTTTCAATCTCAATTTTAGAAATTCCTGCAACATATAATTTTTTCTTAACATATTCACGGATTTTATGATCCTCTACTAGGTAATCACTAAAATTCTTTTTGTCTGCATACCATTTAGAATTCCAGTCTTTAATAACACCTACTCTTAATCCGTTAGGATCCATTTTTTGTCCCATTTTGTTAAGTCCTCCTTTCTTAATCTCTTTCCTTTAATACGATTGTAATATGACTTGTTCTCTTTCTAATTCTTACTGCACTACCTTTTGCAGCTGGTCTAATTCTTTTTAGAGTTGGACCTTGATTTGCATAAATCTCAGCAACATATAATTTTTCATGTGCCATGTGATGATTGTTTTCAGCATTTGCGATAGCTGATTTTAATAATTTTTCGATAATTTCGCTTGATGCTTTTGGAGCATATTTTGCAATAGCTAAAGCTTCATCAATATCTTTTCCTCTAATTAAGTCTGCTACTATTTTAACTTTTCTAGCTGAAATTCTAGCATATCTTAGAGTTGCTTCTGCTGTTGGAATGTTGTTTTCTTCCATTTTTTTATCTCCTTTCATTATTTGTTAGTTGTTGTTTTGTCTCCTGCGTGACCTTTAAATGTTCTTGTTGGTGCAAATTCACCTAATTTATGTCCAATCATTTCCTCTGTAATATATACTGGTACATGTTTTCTACCATCATGAACAGCTATTGTGTGTCCAACCATTTGTGGGTATATAGTAGAAGCTCTTGACCATGTTTTTATTACTTCTTTATTTCCACTTTCATTCATTGCATTAACTCTTTTTAATAATTCAGGTGCAATAAATGGAACTTTTTTACTTGATCTTGACATTTATTTTACCTCCTACTTTCTACGTTTTGTGATCATTTTATCACTCTTTTTGTTTTTCTTTCTTGTCTTGTATCCTAATGCTGGTTTACCCCAAGGAGTCATTGGTCCTGCGTGTCCAACTGGAGCTTTACCTTCACCACCACCATGAGGGTGATCTACTGGGTTCATTACAGAACCTCTAACAGTTGGTCTAATTCCCATGTGTCTTGTTCTACCAGCTTTACCTAATTTAATATTTTCATGATCTGTATTTCCAACTGTTCCTATTGTAGCTTTACATACAGCCATTATTAATCTCATTTCGCCAGAAGGTAATCTTACATGTGCATATTTTCCTTCTTTAGCCATTAATTGAGCTTCTTGACCAGCAGCTCTAACTAATTTTCCACCTTGACCAGGGTTTAATTCAATATTATGAATCATTGTACCTACTGGAATGTTTTCAATTTTCATGCAGTTACCTGGTTTAATATCTGCTTTATCTCCAGAAACTACTTTATCTCCATCTTTTAATCCTACTGGTGCTAAAATATATGCTTTTTCTCCATCTTCATATTGAATTAAAGCTATATTTGCACTTCTGTTTGGATCATATTCTATACCAACTACAGTTGCTGGCATATCAACTTTATTTCTTTTAAAATCTATAATTCTATATTTTTGTCTATTTCCTCCACCTTGATGTCTTACTGTAATTCTACCATAAGAGTTTCTACCAGCATTTTTCTTTTTTGTAGCTAATAGAGTTTTTTCTGGTTCTTTTTTTGTAATTTCATCAAATGTTGAAACTGTCATGTTTCTTCTTGATGGAGTATAGGGTCTGAATCTTTTTATTCCCATTTTAATTTCCTTTCTCAAAATTTATGAAAAACTTCGTCTTGCGTTGCCAAACTTCACTCAAAATTTTTCAATGTACCAATGTACTATTTCAAAATTTTTCGCTCGTTTTCCTAGCAATACTCGTTTTTGATAAATTTTATATTACTATATTTACGGATATTTTCCCGCTCCGCATACGGATATTTATTTATTTTCCGGGGTTACTTCCCGATAATTTTAAGTTTCTAATAATTCTTCAACATTCCTTCGAAGAATTGATTAAAAATTAGAAGCAAGTATAGCTAGGCAACCGAGTAAAAATTTCTGAAACTATACGAGTTGTATGTTGAAGGAATTTTTACGAAGGTTAACAACGCTAGACGCCACTTATAATTTTTAAGCACCCATGAAGTGTTCGATAGAATCCTTATACTTCTTAGAAACTTTAACTTCTTTTCCACCTTTATCTAGGTATTTAATATCTCCTGGGTTTGTATCAATAGTTACTATTGCTTTTTTCCAGTCTGAAGTTTTTCCTGTTGTTTTTCCTCTTCTAACTTCTTTACCTTTAACACTTATTGTGTTAACATTTAAAACTTTTACTTCAAAAAGTTTTTCTACTGCATTACGAATATCTATTTTAGTAGCTTTTTTATTAACTCTAAATGTATATTTTCCTGCTTGTAATTCATCATTACTTTTTTCAGTGATTACTGGTGCTATGATAATATCTTCTGGTTTCATTATGCATACACCTCCTCTAATTTTTTAACAGTATCTTCTGTTACAACAAGATTTTTATGTTTTAATAAATCATATACATTGATTGTTCCAACTTGTAATGTTTTAACTCCTTCAATGTTTCTAGCTGATTTTTGAACTATTTCATCTTTTTCTGGTAAAAGAATAACTGCTTTACCTTCTACTTTTAAGTTATTTAAAATTCTTGCCATTTCTTTAGTTTTGATTTCTTTTAATGGTAAGCTTTCAACAACTACTAATTCATTTTCTGATACTTTTGAGCTTAACATTGATTTAATTGCTAATCTCTTTTCTTTTTTATTTACTGTATAATTGTATGAACGTGGTTTTGGACCTAAAGCAACTCCTCCACCAACCCAATGTGGTGCACGAATGCTTCCTTGTCTTGCTCTACCTGTACCTTTTTGTCTCCATGGTTTTCTACCACCACCAGATACTTCTGCTCTTGTTTTAGTACTTTGTGTACCTTGTCTTTGATTAGCTAGGTAATTAACTAGAACACTATGTACTATTGCTTCATTTGGTTCAATACCAAATACTTCTTCTTTAAGCTCTATTGTCTTAACTTTTTTACCTTCTATATCATATACGTCTATCTTAGGCATTTGTCTTTCCCTCCTTATTTACTTTTTACACTTGTTTTTAGTTTTAATATTGCACCTTTAGCTCCTGGTACACTACCTTTTACTAAAATAACGTTTTTATCTAAATCTACTCTTACAACTTCTAAGTTTTGAATTGTAATAGTTTGGCTTCCCATGTGACCTGGTAATTTTTTACCTTTAAATACTCTACCTGGTGTAGATGTTGGTCCCATTGAACCTGGTCTTCTGTGATACATAGAACCATGTCCCATTGGTCCTCTTGATTGGCCATGACGTTTAATAACACCTTGGAATCCTTTTCCTTTTGATGTTCCTTGGATATCTAATTGATCTCCTGCTGCAAATGTATCAGCTTTTAATTCATCACCAACATTTATATTTTCAATAGAATCTAATCTAAATTCTCTTAAATGTTTTTTTAGTGGTAATTTTGATTTTGTAAAGTGTCCTTTTTCTGGTTTGTTAACTTTACTTTCTTTTACATCTCCAAATCCTAATTGTATAGCATTGTATCCATCAGATTCTACTGTTTTAACTTGTGCTACTACACATGGACCTGCTTCAATAACTGTAACTGGAATAACTTTTCCTTGTTCATCAAATATTTGAGTCATTCCTAATTTTTTTCCTATTAATCCTTTATTCATTTTAAAATTCCTCCCATTGGCTGATATCTTATATTTCGTTATATTGTAACGTTATACCAGCATAGTTTTTAATTTGTAATTATAATTTGATTTCTATATCAACACCAGCTGGTAAATCAATTTTCATTAAGCTATCAACTGTTTTTTGTGTTGGGTAAAGAATGTCAATTACTCTTTTATGTGTTCTCATTTCAAATTGTTCTCTTGAATCTTTGTGTTTGTGTGGAGAACGTAAGATTGTAACAATCTCCTTTTCTGTTGGTAGTGGAATAGGACCTGAAACTTTAGCTCCTGTCTTTTTAGCAGTATCTACTATTTTTTCAGCAGACTGTTCTAAAACAACATGATCATAAGCTTTTAATCTTATTCTGATTTTTTCACTTGTTACTGCATTTTCCTTCTTTGTTGCCATTTAAATTTCCCTCCTTCTAAATTTTTAGGACTTTTCTAGTCCTTTTTTGGTCGGAAGTTATAACGCACCCTAGTGTTTCTTTTATTAAACATATAAAAACCCAAGTTTGCATGATAAAATCTTGGGATAAGTGCTTATTTGTTCTTAACTTACCGCCTGGTCTAAGCCATAACATACTCCATAAGAGTTCCCTCCAAATGTATATTGCTATAACATTTGTAGCCACATCTTACTTCATCGCATACATGCTTTATTATTATACAATGTATTACTTATAAAGTCAACAATTATATTGATTTTTTTTGAGTTTTATTCATTTTTTTGTAAATATTATTTTTCTTTTCTCTATATTACCTCAATTATTTTACAATATTTAAAATATATGTTATAATATTTATAACCAGCCAATAAGCTGGATTAATTAGAAAAGAGGTACTATATGGTATTCGAAGTATTCGAAGCAAAGATTAAGCTGGAAAAAGTGACAGAACGGACCAAGAGTTTGATTGAAACTCTGAACAACACGTCGGTTGCAG
>OFMM01000067.1_pt1 | contig 84860 bp, 92 predicted proteins | sample 1541811 | NCBI WGS metagenome assembly OFMM01 (sample SAMN04209246, study PRJEB22552) | human gut metagenome | biome: gut; material: feces | host: Homo sapiens | place: USA: Oklahoma
GGACCCGAATCCGGGTTCGGGTCCGCGCCTCTTGGAGTCAAGATCGGCCATGCCCTTGCGGATGCCGCTCTTCGACTTGTTCAACGCCCACTTCGCGCCATTGCCCGCAGTGTTCAGTCCGACACGGGCGCCATGCCACACGTCACGGCTGGTGGCGAGCTTGCCCATCGCCATCAGGCCGAGCGGCGCGGTGATCGGGTTGGAGAACGCCAACGCTCCGGCTCCCGCCACCGCAGCGACCTTGGCGGTACGTTTGGCGACGTCGCGCAACGGCTTCGAACGGAACGCGGCGCCGGCGAACCTGACGGCGGCGTTCGCGCCGGCGACCACGCCGAGACTGGCGGCCCCGGCACGACTCAGCTTGTCGCGTACGGAGGCGTATCTGACGGCGCCATCCGCGCTCCCGTTCGGATGCATCTGCCAATACTGGTGGATGCGTCCGTTCATGTCCTTCCGGCTTCCGGGTCGCATGGCGGCCGTGAAGGACTTCCCGGCCTTGCCGGCCCTCCGCTCAGCGCTGCGCGCCGCGTAGGCGAGGCTTCCACGGACCGTGCCCGCCCCATGCTGCGACCATTGTTCGCTCAACGGGGACACCTTCCGGCCGTCCTTGTACGTCGTACGGTTCGACGGGGTTCGGCGCGCGCTCTGCGACTGGGCGTCGGCCTGGGCTTCGGACACGCCGTCAAGGATCCGCTGCCCGTCGGTCGCCCCGTAGACGCCGCCCGCGTGACGGCTGGACCTGCGTCCCGCGGCATGGCTGCCGCGTCCGAACGGCATTCCGCCTCCGAACATGGCGCGCGCGTACATCATCTGCTGGCCGATGCTTCTGAGACCCTTGCCGACGCCTCCGGCGAGTGCTCCGCCTCCGGCGACGTCCATCATCGCCCTGATGCTGAACGGGTTGCCGCATTTGACGACCTTGCTGCAGAACATACCGATGGTGATCATGGCTAGGATCGGGCTGGTGCCGGAGATGAGGTTGTACACAAACGTGCTGGTCATTCCGCTGCAGAACTTGAGCGCCAACTGGCATATGAATGTGGCGATGGTTCCGAGGGCCGCGTACAATGCTCCGGTCATGCTCAGGTTGCAGGTGAGTTTGACCCAGTTGCCGAGTACTTTCTTGGGTTTTTCGCCGATGGGTACGGCTCGGATGAGGAATGCGACGGCGAGGAACAGGACCATCATGAGCAGCATGATCTTGCTCATGATGAGGATGATGCTGAACAGTCCCCAGACTATGCAGTTGACGATGCCGCCGATCATGGAGCCGAATGCGCCGAGTGTGTCGGGGCTGGCGTTGCCGTACATGTAGTCGAGGGTGCTTTTCGCGGCGCCGTCGTCGGTGGTCGGATTGTTGAGCCCTGTCGCGTTGACCTCTCTCCACGTGGCTCCGAGGTTGGGGATGTCGAAACGCCATCCGAGGGTTGCCGCATCGCCGATGTTCGTGTCGGACTGATCGTTGAGCTTGTCGAACCCGTCCGCGGTGCGCCCGTCCGCGGTGCGGTGGAATACGCCGCCGTTGGAGTCGGCGCTGTCGAGAATCACCTTGCACACGACGCCGGTCGCTTTCACGCGGGCGGCGTCGTCGCCGTCGGAGGTGCTGAGAAGCGTCTTGCTGCCGTCCGAGGGGAACGTGTCGTCGGTGCTGTACGCGGATCGTGCGGCGCGGACAGCCTTGCTGCCATTGCTTATGCGCCCGGTCTTCTTGTCTCCGAGGTTGTTGATGATCTTTCCCCAGCCGGCACGCGCCTTGGGCGTGCCCTTGCTATTGGTCGTGCACGTCTCCCAGAACACGCCGGCGCGGCTTTCGCGAACGGTGTCGTCACGGTCGTCCTGCTGCTTGCCGTCGTCCACGAGACTGTTGTACGTGCTGATCCAACCCATGTGCGTGAAGATCCACCGCGCGGTGTCATCGTCGATGCTGCTGCCCATGGCCGCATTGGTCAGGTCCTTCTGCACGGTCGGATCGGTGTTGGCCTGAAGGTCGATGACATGACAGTACGCCTGCTGCGCGTTCGCCGCCTGCTTGTCGGTGACGCTTCCCGCGGCGGTCGGATTGTTCCACTGCATCGTCACCCAGTTGCGCAGGGCGGTCTCCTCCCACAGGCGGTTGACGGCGCTCGTGACGGCGCTGCTGTCCGCATTGCCCTTCGCCGTGGTGTTGTCGTTGTACTGCTGGTGCATCTGATACAGGTAGTCCTGGCAGTTCGCGTCGTTCCCGTTGCCACGGTTGTCGTAGGCCATCATGTTCTCGTTGCCGTCATTGAGCCCGTCGAGGTTCAGGCCGACGGTCATCGTGTTGATCGCGTTGTTGAGGGTCTTCACGACCCACCATGGGCTTCCGGCCGCGGGTTCCGTGGCATCCTCGCCCGTCTTGGCGGCGCCGTTGCCCATGACGATGAGCGCGGACAGGCACAGGACCGTGGCGAGGAGCCTCTTGCTGGCCTCCTTGGTGGCGCCGACCTCGAAGCCGGCCGCGAGGATCCATCCGACGATAGCGAGGACGACCAGGACGGCGGGGATGCTTCCCGCGAGGATGTTGCTGATGAGACGGGAGGTGGCGGCGTCAAGCTGGGCGCCGGCCGTGTCGAGCGGGTTGAAGCTGGCGGCGAACTGGCTGAACGCGAGGGCGCTTGACCAGCAGACCTGCGTGATCATCATCAGCATGCGCGGGAGCATGAGCCTGATGGTCGTGCCGACATAGGCGGCGGCATTCGCCAACGGGCCGAATAGCCCGCCCGACGGTTCGGTGCGCGTCGTGAGCATGCCAACGAATCCGCCCCACCGGCCTGACGGCAGGCAGGTGCTGAAATCGTATTCATTGGTGCCCGACCCGACGGTCACGCAGCCGGACACGCCGTTCTCGGTGATGCCGGCGTTCGTGTTGGATCCGGCAAATGCGCTGGCGGGCATGCACACCAGCGTCACCGTCAACACCAGCAGCAGCATCAGAAGCAGGTTGCGGCGCAGAACCGCGCGCATCGGATTCGCGTGTCTCACAGGATCCTCATTTCCTCAAGATCGGTGATGTTCTCAGGGTGCGTGGAGTTCGGGTAGAACACCTCGCCTTCGATGTTGCGGCTCTGCAACTTCTGCAGGAGCCGCTTCCAGCGGACCTGCTGCGTGCGGTCGCGCATGCGGCCGACGAGGAGGAACGGGCTGACCCCGGCGCCGACGAGGATGAACACCGCGCCAATCGTGTAGCCGACGAACGGGCCGACCACCAGGCAGACCACGAGTCCCGCGATGGCGCCGCCGAGCACGGCGAACACGGTACGGCTGCGCGCCTCCGTGTTCTTCGTGATCATGTACGTGTTGCGTTTCTCGATCTCTTCCGTGCTGGACACCATGGTGATGTCGTCCATGGTGTCGCGCGGATGGGGTAGCCGCGTCCCGTTCTCCTCCATGCCGGCCTCCGGTCAGACGCCCAGGTAGTCGTAGATCTGCTGGCCGCCGGCGTTGACGAACCAGTCGATGATCTTGAGCAGGCCGGGGATGGTGAACAATGGTCCGGCGAGCACGAAGATGGCGAGTAGCTCGAAGATGATGCGTCCGAGGCTGGGGCAGAATATCTGCGACAGCTTGTTGGGTCGGCCGATGAGCTTGAAGATGGCGCCGCCGATGATGCCGAGCGCGATGAGGACCGCGCCCGCGGCGGCCAGTTTGGTGATGACCTGCCCGGCAGTGCTGTTCAGGATGCCGTCGAACATGGCATGGTAGCTGCCGACGAGATCGGTGGATGCGGCCAAGGTGATGGTGGTATTCATTGGGTTTCCTTACGGTTTTTTCTCCGAGGAACCCTCCTGCGGGTCAAAAGTATAGCCGCAAAACATTATTAACCATCGTTTTTTTACGTCTTCCGCGACGTTTTTCCTGATGGTGTCGCGGAAGACGCCGTTTCACGCGCGGTCGAAGTTCTCGACGTTCACGATGAACGCCGGCTGCAACTGCTCCTTCGCCCTCGTGCGCACCGCCGCCGCATACAACGGGAGGTTCTGCACCGCCGCCGCATCCCAGCCGTCCAACCCGTCCCGGCCCGTGAGCCTCTGGGCGGTGCGCGCCGCCATGTCCGGATCGGTGTTGTCGAAGCTGATGAACGTGCTGTAGCCCATGACCGACGTGAGCAGCAGAGGGGGAAGCTGCGTCGGATACTGGGTCGCGAACACGTTGATCCAGCCGAACGAACGCCCCTGGTCCTTCATCTCACGCAGTATCGTGTCGTCCGCGTTGGCGAGAAGGCTCAGCTCGTCGCACACGAACATGGTGTGCCGCCCCGCGTCCTTCCAATCCTGACAGTCTCTTTTCGCGGTGGCCCACAGACGGCGCATCATCCACTTGCCGATCTTCCTGTTCATGCCGTCGGGCAGCTGGCAGAGCGTGCCGTCCGGCCGGCGACGGTCGGAAAGCACGAAATGGTAGTCGCCCGGACGGGAGAGGACCTGCTCCCATGTGATTCGGGCCCGACGCGACGTGAACATGTGCTCGCAGCCGAGGAACTGGTCGACCTTGTTCAGGCTCGCGTTCGTCTTCTGGAGGATCTGCTGGTTGGTGAGCCTGTTGCGCCCCTGCTCGTCGGGTCGCCCGTAAAGCTGTTCGGCGGCCTTCGCGGCGAGGATCATGTCGGGGTCCTGCGTCTCCAACGCCAACGCGCCGCACACCTTGCCCAGGGCGCGCATGCTTCCGGCCTGCCCGTCGCTGCCGCCCAACGCCATGACGCACCATCCGATAGGGGACGCCTGGTCGCGTGCCTGTGCGGCTCCGGGACAGGCGGGTTCGAGCTGATGGACGCGGCTTATCACGTCACTTGGCCCGTCGCCAGGATTCCCGTTCCGTTCGATGTGGCGTTGTACGGCGATGGCGATGGTCATGCCCGTGGTGATGACCCGCAGCGAATCGTTGAGGATGTCGCCGGGCTCGAACGCGAACTGCATGCCGGTCGCGATATCCGCGGCGGTCTGCCTCGCGTCACGACCGTCGAGCATGCCGAGCAGGTCCGGGCATGGGGACGCGGGGTCGGCGATGTACGAGACCCTGCCCCGGCGCAGTTTGTTGCGTTCTCGAAACCGGTTCATGGCGGAGACCCCGCTGTCGTCCTTCATCTCGAAGTCGATGATGCGCGAGTCTGGACCCCAGTCCATACGCGATGTGTCGTCACGGTGCAGGTCGGCCCACTGCATGATGCCGTGCGCGAGGACGCTCTTGCCTCGTCCCGCGGCGCCGAAGATGGCTATGCCGCCGAACAGCTCCCCCGCGGGAATGCAACAGTCGCGTCCGGTCTGGTCCTTTCCCAGGTAGAGGCCGTCGTGGCTCAAGATCTCCGGCACCGGGTGGAGGTCCTGTTTCATGGCGCCGGACGACCCGACCGGCGTGTACAGGCCGACCACGGTCAACGGCGCGAGGATGATCGTGGACCGTTGCGGCCCGTACCCGGTGGCGAAGATGCGCGGATCCCTGTTGCCGAGCTTCGTCTCCGCGTCCGCGTCCGTCGCCTTGCGTTTGCGTCGCAGCCAATAATAGCGGCGGGGATACTGCATGATGTCATCCCAAAGGGTCCGCGTCCGCCATCGCGCCGCGCACACGACCGTCAGCAACATGGGCGCGGGAAGAACCCACCAGGGTACGGGCAGCAGCATGAGCGCCACATACGCGGCCGCCATCAGACAGCACCCGTAATAGTGCGGCGGGATCCGGTAGAACAGCGAGGCGGAGCCGCCATCCTTTACGATCCGCCTCGCACGGGCCTGCAACAGCATTCCCAGAAGCGCGGGAACAACCACGAACGCCGCCACCACACACTCCATGACGAGGAACATGCGCATGTTTACCGGGGAGATGACGCACAGGGGGATCATGGCGAGCGACAGTCCCGCCGACAGCGCGAGCAACCCGAAACGGGGCATGCTCCGGTGACTGCTCATGTTCGACAGCAGCGGGAACATCGTCTGGCCCACACGCTCGGTCAGGCTCCTCGCCTGCGCGTCGTCAGCGCACCCCACCGACACGCGGGCGCACATCGTGTTCGCGGACACGAGCTCGTTGCCGTCCTCGACGGTGGCGTGCTCGTCGGCCACCCAGTTCCGAATGCGGGACTGTTCGAAATAGCCTTGCGGGCGGATCGTCACGCTCACGTAACTGTCAGGCGGCATGGCAGCCTCGATGCTTTTCCTCATGCCGGACACGTCGGTGCGCATCTTCTCCATCGTGCTCTTGGAGTTCAGTCGGGCGCGCCACGGGATGATCGGGTGTCGCACAGCCCGGATGGTGTCCGGCAGCTCCGGTTCGGCGTCGCCTTCCAATGGCGTCGCGGAGAATCCCGCGAGCGTCCCGGCGCGCTCCAGCTCCCGCGTCGCCCCGTACACGTATTCGCGGACCGGCTCGCTGCCGCGCCTGACCAGCAGCATCGTGGTTCCCGCAAGGTTCTCCGGCACGCTTTCGCCGATGGCCCTCAGCTCGTCCGGATCTACCTGTTGCAATGTGCGGTGAAGCTCATGCCATGTTTCCACCATCGTCTCCTTTGTCTCCGTCCCGCCCGTACAGCATCGCATACGGGAATCCGTCGGGCGGCTCGAACCTGACCAGATCCTCGCGCAGTAGCAGGAGGAACAACCACGTGCTCATGCGCACGCTCTCCTCCCGTCCCGCCAACGCCCATCCGAGCGAAGCGACGCCATCGGTGACGTTCGACTTGTCTCCTATGGTCTCCCGCATGCGCCTCACGGTTTTCAGGGCCTTGTACCGTCCGACATGGAACATCGCCACGTCCAACTGCCAGAGGTGTATCTTCGCCAGCGCCGGATTGTGACGCATGTTGGCGATCAAGAACCTGAGTACCAGCTGGCGCTGCCCGTTGGCGCACATGTCGCTCACGCGCTGGAGCGCCCGGTTGCGGTCGCGTTCGGCCTCGCGTTTCGCCTCGCGCACCTGGGAAGTGGATTCATGCGACGCCATCGGCTCCCCCTTTCGCGAATCCGAAGAACCCGCCACGGTACTTGTCCGGCATGCTCCAACTGGAGGCGTCCCACCCGAAGTTCCGGTAGATCCCATCGCGCATGAGACGCCAGCCCCATTCGTCCACCGACTCCAACGGGAGAGGAGTGGGAGTAATACCCCGCCATCGTTCGTCGAACATGCTGCGCCGCACGCCCATCATGTCCGTGTACGTGCCGAACAGTCCGGTCGGCTCCCCGTGGTCGAACCACTCGTCCCATGTCGCGTATCCCATGCGCTGCGCGACGCTCGGATCGCCGACCGTCATCTCGGTCATCTCGCGCGCATGCTCGAAGAGTGGCTTGAACTGCGAATACCCCTGGTTGGTCGCGCGCCGGACGAACAGCCATATGCACATCAGCCCGCGCCGGCTCATGGGCGAATAGGCGAGGAGCTTCGCCCAGTTCTGTATCTTCGGCTGGATGGTGTGGGTGCTTGTCTGCAGTTCGATGCCGGCCATCACGTTGTTGGACAGCAGGGTCACCACGTCGGTGCTGCTGACCTTGTTCAGCCCGACCTTGGCGACGGCGTTCGCGTCGATGCGGCGGAACGCGCCCCACCCGTCACCGCCGGCGAACCTCACGCGGTCGTCATGCACGAGGCTCACGCCCACATGCGACGCATACGTGTTGTGCCGCGCGTGCACGCGCATGGACCGGAGCAGCGTCCCGCCGCTGAGCAGCTGCTTCGTCATCTGGCTGCGGTCGATCAGGTTGATCGCGTCACGGACAAGCGACGAGTCGTTGCCGATGGTCAGCCACGTGTCGGGCCGCCGCGCATGCTCGAAATACTCCCTCGTGTCGAAGCCGACACTGATCGCGCCGATACGGCACAACGCACCGTACAGATTCGGCTCGTCACGGTCGAACTCCGGCACCGGGCCGGCGGCGAGCCCGTCCGCCAACTGTCCGGTCGTGCACACGCGCCAGGAGAACAAGGCGCCGATGATGTTCATCACCGCCTGCGGATTGTTCCTGACCATCGTCTCCGCGAAGAGACGGTTGGCGACGAACCACTGCTGGTCGCGGGCGAACACTCCGGGCGACTGCATGGAGTTCGCGTAGCCGCCCTTGATCCAGTTCACGTCGCTGCCGTTGAGCCAAAGCTCCGGGCTGTCGGGATCGAACATCACCGGTGGAACCATCCTTTCCTCTTGGTCTGCTGGGGCAGGAAACGTTCCGGGTCGAAACCACGGTCGGGCAATGCCCATGCGAGCACCTGCTCGCGCACGTAGTCGAGGTTCGGGTCGGACCAGTTGCTTCTCCCCGCGGCTATGAGGTTCCCGGTTTCGATGGTCTGGTATTCGGTTCCGAGGAACGTACCGTACCCCTCGTAGCGCAGCGGACGGTAGTCGGTCAGGCCGGCGGGCACGGTGTCCTTGATGCCGATGCATTCGACCGGCATGCGCATCGACGCGAACGCGGACAGCAGGTTCATCGAGTCGCCCTGCGTCTGCACGCCGGCCTTGACGATGATCAGGCACGTCTCGCCGGATTGCAGGTACGGGACGAGCAGTCCGCCCGCCACGTCCTCACGGTTCGTGAGGTCGTCGGCGCTGACGCGATCCAGGTCGAGCACGACGAAATCCCACTGCTTCCTCGCCTCCTCGATGTACTTCCGGTAGGTCTGCCATCCGACCGGGGATCCGGACGGCGGCGCGAACGCGATGTCGTATGTGACTCCGTAATCACGGCCCGGATTGGCCGCGGACCTTATGTCCATTCCCGGCCGCCAGTCCGCCAGCGTGTTCGCGTCATGCGTGCGCCGCGGGTCGAAGAAGGAGCGTTGCGACGACTGGAGCATGTTCCCGTCGACCAGCAGGGTACGTACGCCGATCTCGGACGCGCGTTCGGCGAGACGCCGGCATGACACGGTTTTCCCGACGCCGCCCGTGTTGGACGTGACAGGCAGGAGAGGCGCGGTCATCCGGGTCCGGTTGAGCAGCAGGTCACCTACTATGCGCTTGTCCACGACACGCAGTTTCCAAAAGTTACCTACGAATCCGGTGACGCTCTGGCTGATGAGCGCTGACGGTAGGGGCTGCGTGCCGACGGGCGTCTGGCCCTGCTCGCACCAGTAGACCGTCCACCCGGCCCGTGCGACGGGAAGCCAGTTGCCTGGCTGGTTGGTGAGCACATAGCCCCGTCGGTCTTCAGGCACCGGATGCCGCGTGAGGAAGCTCGCGGTTGAGCCGAAATCCGCTCCGGCCGGGATCATCCACCGCTTTGGGGGCACGTGTCCGGCGAGGGTCTGGAGCAGCTTGCTATCGCCGTAGATCAGTGCGATCACGATTCGCGTCCTCCTTGGGGCTTTGAAAACGCCTGTTATTGGAGGCCGGTCCAATAATCGACGGTTTTCGGAAAACAGGCTGGATTAGTGATTATTGATTTGTTTTCGTTTTCTATTGTGATGATACCCGTTTATTATGATTGTTGCGTATTTTTTTATGGTTCTGACTGTTTGTCCGTATGTTGCGTTGCGTCGTGTTCTGTTTCTGCGTTTGCGCGTGGCTGCCTGTTTTCTGGCGGGGTGCGTGCTCGATGCCGATTGTTTCGGCGATCATGGTCTTCTTGTTCCGGTGTTTTCTGCTTCTTCCTTGTTTTCCTTCGTTCTTCTTGGCTCTTCTTGTTCTTTCTTTTCTTCCGTTCTTTCTGCGCCTCTCTTTTTCTTCCGTCGTGTCCGTCCGATGTCTTCTCTTTTCCCGCTCGTGTCCCGCTGTCGCTTCTGACCGACAGGGCGGCGCGGCGGCGGCTCGTCATTCGTGTTTTACCGGGGACATCGCGTATGCTATCAATTGTCGGTTATCATCAATGTCTCTATGAAAGAAGGATATATGACTGACTTCACCCCGTGGTTCAACGCGAACCGCAAGGAAGATACCGTCAACACGGAGGCCGTGGCGGATGAACCCGCGTCTCCTGTCGTCGAAAACTCCGCCGTGGGCGACGAGCAGACAGCCGTCGAAGAGGATACGGTGACGGAACCCGCCGACGGCGACGCGCAGCCGTCCAACGCGCCCAAGGGCAAACGCAAGGCCGCCGCGCGGAAGAAGGCGGCGGCGTTCCCGCACGTGGACGCCGCGGTGGCCTCCAAGATCCGTGACATGTTCGACGCCTTGGAGGACGAGAAGGTTCTCGCCGCCGCCAAGGTGCTGTGCGACACGAACAAGAGCGACCCGTCCGCACTGATCGACCTGCTCACGGACACGAAGACCCGCCGTACGGTCGTCGAGTTCTCCAAGTTCGCGGACAAGCTGCGGGGCTCCGAGACGGATGACCGGAAGATGCTCGTGGTCTTCGCCATCATGAACGACAAGAACCTTCCCCGCGTGCTCTTCGGCGTGCTGAACGCCTTGGCTCCGGGCAACGGGTTCGGCCGCCCGTCGAACGATCCGATGAAGGACGCGGCCTCCATCGCCGACCATTGGGGCGACGGCGTCGACCTGTCTTCGCTGGACGTGTTGAAGGTCTGAGACAACGAAAGAGGGGGTCTCCCACCCGATTCAATCGGGAAAGGAGACCCCCTCTTTCGTTGCGCGGGGGGGGCGGTCAGACGGATGCCAGCCTCACGTCTCCGTCGGCCTCGCCGTCCCTTGGACTGATTCGCACGCTCTTGTTCTCATACGCGAACGTCCATTGGCTCTGATTCTCATTGAGCCTCGACGTGATGTCCAGGATGGCCTGCGGGGCGACGGTCGAATGGGCGAGGTTGGGCAGGAGACGGCCGAGGTCGGCGTGCCGTATAATGAGGTTCTTGCCATCCGGCGCGTACAGTACGGCGAAGATGAAAAGGTCGAAGGCGACGCCGCCCATGCCGTTGAGCATGGCGAGATCGTCCAGCTGCACCCGCCGCACGTTTCTCTTCATCAGCCTGACGAAATCCCGGTCGAAGACGATGACCCAGCCGAGCAGTCCGCGTGACGCCGGGATGGACGAGGCGATCGGTTTGACGGTTCTGCCGTTCCGGTCCTCGAACTCGGCCGTGGCGTATGCGAGAAGCGTGCGTCGGGTCTGTTTGATGCCTCCACCGTTGTTGTACATGCCGGTGCGCTTGCACAGGCGGAGGAAATCCTTCCCCAGGGTGAGTGTGAGGGTTTCCGGATCATAGTCGGGCGACTTCCGGTTGACGAGCGTGGTGAACACGATGCTCATGCGTCTCGCGAACAGTCCGACGAGCCCGGACGGTTTCCCCCCGCCCCGGTACGGGGCGTTGATCGGATACGTGTCGGCCGTGACATAGCATGTTTCCGGCCTCTCGTCATGGACGACGAGACGGTGTGCTGCTGCCGTCATGATGCCCTCCGTGGGATGGCCCGCTCTGCGGGCTGGTTGTCTCCTTGTCGTGTGCGAGGGGCTGGCGGTGTGGTCGTCATCCCCTCAATTGCTGTCCAGTATAGCCTTTCGCTGCCTACGTTTCTTTCTGTCCTTGTTATAGGCGGCGAGCGTCGCGTGGTGAGCGTACCCCGCGCTTTGATGCTGCTTTATGTAGGCACGGCACTCAGGGTCGGATAACACGAGGCGGTGCCAGGGGATGTCCTTCACCGTCTGCTCCTTCTCTTGTTCTGTGACGACTGCCACCGTTCTGGATGTTCCAGATCGGGGAACATGACCGGCATCTCGTCGGCCGCCTGACGTATCCACCCGTTTTCGCACAGCTTGTGCAGGCGCACCAGCGGGCCGGTGAACGATGGGGCGATTTTCCGTCCGATGACGGCGTCGACCGCCTCGACCGCCTTCCGTGACGCTTCGTCGGGCTCCAGTGCGCCGCCGGCCTTGCCGTCGGCGCACGAGGTCAGTTTCTTGTGGAGCTGGACGAGCCTTACCATGTCTTTCTTCAGTGGATGGTATGTCGTCGCCATGTCACCTCGCCCCCGGCAGTTGGGACTCCCAGACCTCCCGGTCGAGTTGGATCATCATCGGGCTCTCGCCCTGCATCCGGGCGCTGATGCCGCGCAGAGCGAGGTCGGGGTTGACCCGTTTCGTGGGCGTGGGCAATGCGTTGAGGGAACGGTCGTAGCTGTTCCAGCGGAGCACGTCGCGGTCGGCCTCGAAAGCCCCGATCCACAACGTGAGATTGTTGACCATGCGGAGGGCGTTTTCTTTCGAGACTTCTCCTCCGGGGTGGATTTCGACGGTGTTCCCGTTGTCGTCCTTCCGCTCGTATGGGGGGACGATGCCGGTCGCGTACGCTTTTTTGTATGCGTCGCAGAAGTGGTTGAGCGCATCGATGTGCTCCTGGTTGTCGGCGATGGCGTCCTGCAGTTGCGCGTATCTGGTTTCGTCCGTTGTCGCGGGCTTGATGAGGTTCGTTTCGGCGGTCATGGTGTCGGTGTTGTTTTCCTTTGTCATGGGGGGGCGGTTCTTTTCAGTGGAGGATGAGGGCGATGTTGTGGAGGATGAGTGCGGCGACTCCGGATCCCATGCCGATGACGATGGTGAGGACGGCGAGGTTCGCCATCAGGGTTCGCGTCTTTGCGATGGTTCCGGTCCGTGCCGCGAGCAGTGTGGCCGCCGCGACGATCGCACATGCGGGCGCGACGACGAGTGATGCGACGAATGCCTCGCCGAGGCATTGGGCGAGGGCGTCTATGAGGGTTGTCATGGTGTGGGTCCTTCTTGTGTTTCCATTCCTGGGGATCTCGTTTTGTGTGGACTATTACAGTGTATCACGTCAATGGTCGCCACGCCACGTGATATACTGTGAAAGTCCACACAGAGGAGATGCATGAAACAGCCAGACAACACAAGACGGAAACCACCCGAACACCTGCCCATAATCCTGTTCGCCGACTGGCTCGTCAACGGCCAGACCGGCCTGAGCAGCATGGGCATCGTCAGCCACGTGACCGGCAACCCATGCCACGGATTTTTCAATGGGCTGCCCAACGACTTCGCCCCGTACGACTACGGCGACTTCGACCGGTGCATGCGGCTCATCAAGGCCGTGCCACTCGTACGCCCGCACCTGCATGTCATGCGCGACGTATCGGACGAATGGAAACGGATCATAGACAGATTCGACGAACTCGAAACCGCGTACAAGGACACGGACGGGGAGGACGCGGACAGTCGCCGGCGCTTCAGCACTCTGCTCTCATCCATCAGGCAAATGACAGCCAGCACGGAAATCACCAGCCGGATAGACCTCGCAGACGAGTACGGTGCGGAAATCATCGTCCATCAAAAAACTGCGTGAGCAGTTATGAATAAGAATCGAAAGGCAGAACAGGCATGAGCGACATATTCGACCAGGGGAACCAACCCCACAAGGAGCAGGCCGAGAGAACCGTGCTGGGATGCATGCTCGTCGGCCGGCGCGCATTGGACGACGGTCTCCGTCTTCTGGCGGAAACCGACTTTTACTCGCCCGTCAACCAGATCATCTTCAATCAGATCAGAAGCACGTCCGACGAGGTAAGCGCCGTCACTCCGGAACTGTTGGCCGGCGAGCTCGACAAGCACGGCAATCTGGAGAAAGTGGGCGGCTCTGATTATCTCGCCGAACTGGTCGCGGCCGCGCCGGCACCCGCGTCGCTCCCCTATTACGCGCAGGCCGTGAAGGACGCGGCACGCCAGCGAAAGCTGATCCAGGTCGGCACGAGGATAGCCCAGCTCGGCCATTCAAGCGACATCGGCAACGTTTCCGACGCGATCAGCCTAGCCCTGAACGAGGCGTTCACCCTGGGTGACGAGCGAACCACCCGCGACTATGTGGACGCCCATACGGCGGATGAGGAACTGCTCCGGCACATCGACAACATCCAGCAGGGCGTCATCCCAGACGGGGTGCCGACCGGCTTCCGCGACATCGACGGAGTGACCCGCGGCCTCCAACCGGGGCAGATGGTGGTCGTGGCCGGACGTCCCGCCATGGGCAAGTCCACGCTCGGCATGGACTTCGCCCGCTCCGCCGCATTGCACCATGACATGTGTACCGTCGTGTTCAGCCTGGAGATGAGCCGCATGGAGCTCATGCAGCGCATCAACTCCGCCGAAACCGACATCCCGCTCAGCGCGTTCCGCAACGCGGACGAGATCACCCAGGAGCGTTGGGACACGCTCAACGTCATGTGGTCCAGGCTGGAGGGCAAGCCCCTGTACATCGACGACAGCCCCGGCCTGAACATCACCGACATACGCGCCAAATGCCGCCGCCTGAAGCAGTCCGACGACCTGAAACTCGTCGTCATCGACTACCTGCAGCTCATGTCGTCCGGCAGGCCGACCGACAACCGGCAGCAGGAGGTCAGCGAGTATTCGCGTCAGATGAAGCTGCTCGCCAAGGAGCTGGGAGTGCCGGTGGTCGTGCTCTCCCAGTTGAACAGGAACGTGGAGATGCGCAACGACAAGAAACCCCAGTTGTCCGATCTGCGTGAATCCGGTTCCATCGAGCAGGACGCCGACGTGGTGTTCCTCGTCCATCGCCCGGACGTGTACGACCGTGAGGACAGGCCCGGAGAGGCCGACGTCATCATGGCGAAGCATCGCAACGGGCCGACCGACACGTTCACCCTGGCGTTCCTCGGCGCGTTCTCGAAGTTCAAGGACATGCCCCAGGGTTATGGGGAAGGAGGCGAGATCTGATGTTGGGGACACTTGCCGCAATGGCGATAGCCGTGACGTTGACCGCCTTCGTGTTCATGCTCCTTTTCATCCTCGGATGGCTCGCCTGCAAGTCGCATGATGTGAAAAGCGACGAGGAGCGGGCGTACGAGGACGCTGCGCAGGAACAGTCGATCAGGGAGTGGAAGGAACGCGGGGAACGCCGCCGCAACCAGTGAAACACGCAAGCCGACGTGATATGCTGTAGAAGTCCACGCAAGGTGACACGGAGCGGCCGCGCCGCCTTGCGTGACCGGGCGAAAGGCGGCGGACTTTGACAGACCCACGAAAAAGCGCCATTGCAAAACGACGCAGAAGACGCCCCAGCGGCGAGTTCGACAACGAGGACAAGGCCAACGCGACGCCAACCGGGGACATGATCCGCGACAACACGTCCACCGTCGAGGCAGCGCCGCCGGTCGAGCTCGCGGCCAGCCTCGACCCCTACGAGGCGCGCAAGATCGAGTTCGACCGCCCCGACGGGACCCGCGTCGAAGGATACGCGATCGACGACGGGCGCATCGACGGAAGCACGCTGCCTGACGGATGGCACAAGTACTCCATGATGGAGGACGACGACACCGGCGCCGTCAGCATCGTCCCGCAGGACGTGCACGTGAACCACCGTCTTGATTTCGTCACCGACAAGGATCTGGGCGACGGTTTCGACGCCACAGGAGACGACTGGGGCTTCACGGAAGGCGACCTCATCGACGACATGCCGGACGGTTTCGACCGTGACGAATGGTTGGAGGACCGCCGCCACCGGCTGCTCGACCAGGCGGTCGAGGACAGTGACGGCGCGACCATGACCGGGGAACGCTCCATGCTGTTGAACCGCGCGGTCAACGACTGTCTGGACCATGACCCGTACAACACGAGTGTCGGCGTCTACCGGATCGCGAAAAGCACCAACCCCGCCGGACTGGGATTGGAGGACATGAGCGAGGAACGCATCAGAGAGGCCCGCGAGTACGGCGGCTGGGATCCCGACAAGCACCAGTACGTGCACTTCAACGCGGACGGCGACCTTGAGGGCCTGTCGCAGGAGCAGGCGGACAACCTGTTGTGGACGGGTCGCCGTGACATCCTCACGGCGGTGCGGAATGATGATGACGCGGATCCGACGCTGGTGACCGTGTTGTCGCGTGGCTTCGCACGCGGCTGACCGGAATAGTGGGGGCTTGCCCGATATCAATCAAGCCCCCACGTGATATACTGTAGTAGTCCACACAAAAAATGTTCGCGCCATCCGCGGCCAAACAAAGGAAAACCATGCAACAGCCCACAGTTCCACATTCAATGACGAAACAACAGAGCTGAAACCCCACATACGACAAGGAAACCCAATGAAAATCACCACGCCATACGGCACCCTCGAAGGCGAGAGCATCAAAGCCATCCTCGCAAAGTACGGGTTCGACTGCCTGCGCGGGGCCAACCTGCGCGGTTTCGACCTGCACGGTGCAGACATGACCGGTGCAGACATGACCGGTGCCAAACTGACCGGGGCAGACCTGACCGATGCCATCCTGTGCCGTGCCAACCTGACCGGGGCAGACCTGACCGATGCCATCCTGTGCCGTGCCAACCTGTGCCGTGCCAACCTGACCGGGGCAGACCTGACCGATGCCATCCTGACCGATGCCGACCTGTGCCGTGCCAACCTGACCGATGCCACTCATTTGGGATCCGCCATCGCCCGAACCAGCATCCTCCCCGACGAAGGCGACATCATCGGCTGGAAAAAAGCATACGAAGCTGACGACACACCGGTCATCGTGAAACTCCTCATACCAGCCGACGCGCAACGCTCCAACAGCACCGGACGCAAATGCCGCGCCAACAAAGCCCGAATCCTCGACCTGCAAGACGAGCAAGGCGACAGCTTCCCGCCGGACACCACGGCGCACAGCCAATACGACAGTAGCTTCCATTACAGAAAAGGCGAAACCGTGAACGTCGAAAACTTCGACACAAACCGGTGGAACGAATGCGCCCCCGGCATCCACTTCTTCATCACACGCATCGAAGCAGTCGAATACTAGGAGAACACAAATGAACGAAACCAGACAACAGAAGCTCGAATACCTCACCGACAACGGCTACTGCGAATACTGCCATTAGAGAGCATAGGGAGATACGAAAAAAATGCTGAAAATCGAGAAGACGCTGAAGGAACTGCGTGACCTCCAAAACACCTTGCATGAACTCGGGATCGAAATGTCCATCAAGGATGCGGACGCCGAAACGAAAAGCGATTACGAGGATGCGGCGATGACCATTGACGTATACGAGCCGTGTCGCTGTTTCGCATGGGTCGGCATGGACGGCGTGATTCACATGAGGTGGAATTCGTATCCCGATGCCTTCGCGTGGTTTCGGATGAACCTGCTTTTGGACCTCGCTCGCGACTACATGCTGAAAGCGGACAACATCACGAAATCCTGGACGCATCTTCGCAGGAATCTCGACGGTCAGGATGCCGAGATGCCTCTCCCCGACAAGCTGGCCGGAAGGAAAGCGGAATACGAGGATGCGGCAAACCGACTGCGCGACATCATCAAAGCCGACCCGATTGCAATGGATTTATCCCCTTACGAATGCGAACGCCTTGAAAGGTTCCTCCGCGACCCGCAGAAGGAGCGTCTTCTGGAGTATGACCCGGACGACCCGTTTTACAGGAACATGTTCAACAGGAGCTTGATTGACCGCGACGGGCTGACCGAACTGGGGCGGAAGGCCATGGAACGCTACGTCGCGTCGGCCTGACGTACACGACCGTTAACGACATACAGCAATTGGAAAGAAACGAAAAATGTTGAAAATCGAGAAGACCCTGCGATCCGTCCGCGACCTATTGGACCGGCTGGGCAAGGAAGGCGTGGAGTTCACTTTGGTCGAATCGAGCTACTCCGACCGCGTCGCGGACATCCGCAACCCTGAGAACGGGGCGCTTGTGTTCCTCGAATGCTCGATTCGTCCGAATGGCACCTTCGTCTGGCGGGATTACGACCGCCATAAAGGAGTCTGCGACTTCAACGAGTTCCGCGTGCGGATAATCAATCTCACAGCGGACAAATGCCTCGACAAGGCGGAAGACAAGCGCAGGCGGTGGGTCGGCCTGTGCGACGGTGCGGATACAGCCATGCCTGATTCGCTGGCCGCAGTCGTATCCGGCCTGGAGGACAAGGCGGATCGTCTGAAGGCGTTGCTGGAACCCGACGACCCGCCCCTGTTGGACAAGGGGGACATCGCGATCCTGACAGACCTTAAACCGCAGGGCGTGGTCGACTCGGAAGAGGAATCACAACGACTACGGGATCTGGGCGTGCTGGAACGCAGATACTACATCGACCAAGTGTTCGACGTGCTGACCGACAAGGGCGAGAAGGCGTTGGAATTCGCATCGCACGTAAAAACGCTTTGATGGCTTCACCGGCGGGCGGGAGGATAACGCCACTGCCATCAAACGGGGACGCATGGAGCTGACGAAAAGGAGACGAACATCATGAAAACAGCATCTTTCCACACGACCGCCCGCAAGGCGATACTCGCCGTACTGGACGGCGCCGACTTTGAGTCTCTTATCTACGACGACAAGGACCGACACTGGCACGCGCTCGACCCCAAGTCCCGCCAACGGCTCGCCGGCATGGAACCGTCTGATGTGTCGTACGCGGCCGACGCTGATGATTATGGCATGTTCGACTGCAACTGGCGGTCATACGTCGATCAGGGCGGGGAACTGCCGCACGCGAGCAGATACCGCATATCCGACATGCTCATCGCTATCGACGGCTCAGTATGGGAAGTGGTGTGCTGCGGACTCGAACTGCTAGGCAAGGAATGAAAGGAACCATCATGAACACGAAAGAAACCTGCGAAGATTCAAGCCACGGCCCATACGAGCCGGACGACGTGGTGGACCACTGCGGCGGTTGCGGCATACCGTTATGCGAGGAGCATGCGATGAAATGCCCGTATTGCAGGCGCGTCAACTGCACGGACTGCGGCAGGATATGCGAAGCCTGCTGGCATCGGGTATGCCGTGAGCACGCCAAGTGGAATCCCGAATACGCGCAATACGAATGCCCCGCATGCTACGACCGTTGGGATTGCGGAGAAAGGTAGAGAGGACGATGAACCCGAACGAAAACGAGCCGACACCACCGCTCACCGACGAGGAGCGCGAGCATAGGCGTGTCCGCTATGCCCACAGTATTGGGCGAGCAAACGCGTCGCGGAGGGGGCGGCGGAACTCGCGGTCCCCGACATTACCGCGTCGGTCGCGCCGGATGAGATTGTCGTGTATGTGAGCGTGGGGTTGCGCGCTCAACACCGTCGACAAGCGGCTTGACGGCAGCATTCCGCTGACAATCAAGGAAATCGAAGAAGCCGCTCCGGTGTTCGATATGGACTCAACGCAACTCTTAATGCTCCTTATTCAGCCGATTGACAGCATCAAACAATTCAAAGCCTGAAAGCCACACCAAAGGAGCATCCGATGGACAGCAAGACCTACAACAAAGACCTGCGCAAGGCCTGCGTGGAAGCCGTCTTCGACGAATTCGGCGAGCATGGTGACATGATTCGCCCGCAATACGCGGAACAGTGGGATGAAATCGACGCGAGCCGGTCCTTTGGCCACATCACCGGGCCGATGGACATCGACGTGCCCGACCTCGTGGACGTCATCATCGACACGATCGTCAAGGAAGCGCATAAATGACCAGCCAACTACTCAACCCGCCGGCAGCGCCAGCTCAACAACAAGATCGGAGCAACAAGATGACATACCTGGAACAACGCGATCGGATCCTCCAGAATCTGCGGACCTGTTCACCCAGCTCAGCGAGGAGACTGACGAGACCAAGCGGGGCGCAAATCGAAGCGAAATGCCACGAACAACTCGACCTGCTCGAACTCAACGACAAGGTGGGAAACACAAGATGAGCTGGATGGACGACGGCGGATTCAGTCTAGACGCCTTCAACACCGTAGGCGGCAGGCCGATGGCGCGAATGGTCTTCCGCACATCGGCCGGCCAATACTACATCATCCTCACCAAGACCGAGGTGCAACGTATCCGCCGCGAATGCAATCGAATCCTCAAGGAACTGGAGGCAGACGAATGAACGCATATCAGCCAGTTCTTGACCCTGCTTGCGGCGGGCGAATGTTCTGGTTCGACAAGTCAGACAGCCGTGTGCTCTTCGGTGACGTGCGCGACGAAAGTTGGGAACTATGTGACGGACGCAGATTCGATGTCAGGCCGGACATGCTGATGGACTACCGCGATCTGCCGTTCCCTGACGAGACGTTCCGCATGGTCGTGCTCGACCCACCGCACCTGCGTGATGCGGGGGAGGCGAGCTACATGGCGCAGAAATACGGGTGTCTCGACCGAGAGACATGGCAAACCGACATCAAGACCATGTTCGGCGAGTGTTTCCGTGTCCTGAAAGAGCATGGCGTGTTGATTTTTAAATGGAATGAGACACAGATACCCGTCTCTCAGATTCTCAAGCTCACCACGTGCAAGCCGCTTTTCGGCAACAAACAGCCGAACCGCACCGGAACACATTGGATTGTTTTCATGAAGGAGATCGACAATGACCGAGCATGAGGAATACTGCGTGAGCATCCGCGAATCCTACAAAATGCCCGACCGCACGCTGGTCGGGTACGCGGTGACGTTATGGAGGTGGAACCAACTCGACGAAACATGGTGGTTTGCGGCCATACGCGACTACCTGTTCGCGGACTACAACGGCAGCCGCAGGAAGACGTTACGGCAGGCGAGACGGGTCGCGAGAAAACTCGCCGGAATCTTCGACTGCACCAACCATGACACCAACGAGGAAGGAATGTGGCAATGAGCGACGCGCATGAATCATTGACGGTCGAAGGCGTGTTTCAGCCGGTAATCGTCAGCGTGAATGCCGGTGAGAAGCATCTGGCCAATGGCGTGAAAGCTGTGAACGTCCTTAAGGAGATGAGCGCATGAGCGTGCTATACCACGGTGGGGCTCCAGACCTGAAGCCCGGCGACATCATCGAACCGGGGCACGGTCGGGACAATTACGACGATTGCCCCATCTGCCGCGCCAGACGAGAAAAAGGCGCGTCGGCCATCGAAGGCACCGGCCACCCGGAACAGGTGTACTGCACCGGATACCGTGACTACGCCGCACTCTACGCGTCAATGTACGGCAAAGGCGACGTGTATCAGGTACGCCCGATCGGGGAACTCGAAGCCTCCATCGACGAGGATTTCGACGGCTGCTACCGGTGCGACCGGCTGGTGGTTGTCAGGGTTGTCGAAAGACACGTCACCCTCACTGCGAAACGTCGCCGGAAGGTCATCCGGCTCATGCAACGGTTGGAGGATGGCATATGCCTGAACCCGCTGCCACGAAACGCCACCCCGGAAATGATCGAACGTTGGGCGGCACGAGAATACGCCGACATGCGGCACATCATGCGCGAAGCCGAAAGGAGCATCAAATGAGCATAAGAACGAGAACAACCTACTTGGCGATATGCGACTATCCGGGCTGTTGCCTGGGGCACGAATTCGGGGAATTAACCGAGGAACACGCAATCGACACCGTTATCGACGATGAAGAATGGCTGTGCCTGTTCACCGGTGACAATAAGCCGAGATTCTTCTGTCCCGCGCACTTGCGATACGTGCAAAACTCGCGGCATGTCTGGTCGAACGTATTTTACGATTCCAACAGTCCATACACGCAAACAACCTCGCACGCCTTGAACAGGTACTACGAGGATATGGGCACACCGCAACCACTGCCGAAACTGGAATGCGAGGACACGATAATCGCCATTCTGCAAGACGAAAACTGGGAGGAACACCATGGTGACGAACGTGAGTGAAAAGGACAAGACCCTGCAAGAAGTCATCGACTGGTGCGAGCGGCTTGAGACCGAAGGTCTGCGGCTTGCAAACGCTCTTCTGTCACGACATGAGATGGATGCATACGGTGTCGTGATGGGACAGGCCAACGCATACGGAAGGACAGCTGACCACTGTCGTTCCATGCTCAGCTACAACGGCTCCATGCCTTCGGAGGTGCCGAATCAAAGCGAGGATGCGAAATGAGCATCGCGGATCGTGAAGACGAGCGGCGACAACGACTGACAGAAAGGCAACCTTATCATGGAATGTGAAAGCATCGACCACATGGACGAAACGACCGTTAACGCATCACACCAATGCGCAGAGTGCGGGCGGCACATCTGCGACGACTGCATATGTGAATGCTCCAACTGCCATCGTCCGCTTTGCGGCGAATGCCTGAGTGAATGCGATTGCTGTTCCGCAACGCTCTGCCCGGACTGCATCCAATGCGACGAGGACGGCATGGCCTACTGTCAAGCATGCCTAAACATCAAGGATTAAACCGTGGACGGCAACGGCCTGACGTTCTACGGCGACCGGAGTGGTGGAGGCCAACGGGGAGAACCGCACCGGATGCAAGACATTCGACCCGCAACGATTCTGACCTTAACGCCCCATCCGACCTCTCACGTGATACACTGTAACAGTCCACACAAAAACTGTACGCGAATCCACGAGAGGAGCCCCGCCGATGACACCATGGGATGGGTCATTCATCACCACGACCACACAGGAATCCAACGCACCCCGCCACAGCTGACATGCGCAAACTCAAATACGTCAGCCTGTTCAGCGGCATCGAAGCCGCGACCGTCGCATGGCGGCCACTCGGATGGGAGCCGATAGCGTTCTGCGAAATCGACCCCTTCCCCAGCGCCGTGCTGAAACACCATTATCCGAACGTCCCGAATCTCGGGGACATCACAAAAGTGGATTGGACTCCTTATGTGGGAACAGCAGACATTGTTGTTGGGGGATCTCCATGTCAGTCCTTCAGCATCGCCGGAAAACGGGAAGGACTCGCCGGAGCATCCGGACTCATGTTCGAGTACATTCGAGCGGTACGTGAACTCCGTCCGGCTTGGTTTGTCTGGGAGAACGTGCCGGGAGCGCTCTCAAGCGAGCGGGGGGGGGCTTACAGGCAGCTCCTGTCCGAAATGGATGCGCTCGGGTACGGTCTGGCATGGCGAGTATTGGATGCGGAGTTCTTCGACGTACCCCAGCGGCGCGAACGTCTGTTTCTTGTCGGACATCTTGGAGACCAGCGTGCCGCGGAAGTACTTTTTGACGAGCAGGGCCTGTCGTGGGATTTTACGTCGGGCAGGGAGAAGAGGAAAGCCCTTGCCCAAGCGGCTCGCGGCGGCGTTGGAGATGCAGATCAGGGCGTTGGAGGAAACCTCACCAGCGGCCAGAACCAGCAGGCGGTGCTGACGGTGCAGACCGCGAACACGAACAGCAACGGCAGTCCGGTCAAGGACGGTCAGGTGGCCGACACGTTGGACACGAACAACAGTATGGCCGTGGCGTTCAACACGAACACAGGCGTAAGCGGCCATGCAGGGAGCCTCGCCATATCCGAAGACACGTCGCCCACGCTGAAAACCGATCATGCGCCCGCCGTGCTCCCGTTCGCCCAGAACCAGAGGAACGAGATCCGTGAGACGCCGGTCAGCGGCGCCCTGGCCACCCGTCAGGGCAAGAACCAGACGTACGTGTGCCGTATGGACATGGCCGTGAACTCCGCTGCTGACGAGGATTGCGCGGGCACGTTGACCGCCCACGCATTCAAGGCCAACCCGTACATATATCCGTCGGAAGGGACGGCAGTGAATCCTGAGCCTCCCGTAACCCTGCAGGTGCGTTGCGGCAAGCCGGAAGGCGGCGGGAAAGGCGCGCTGGGTTCAGACGGACATGAGCGCGACGCTCACCACGGGCAACATGCAGGTGCTTATCACCCCCCCCGAAAGGAGACGGCATGGATGACGACGAGACGGCCGGCCTGACGGTGCGCCGTCTGACCCCGGTGGAGTGCGAACGGCTGCAGGGCTTCCCTGACGGGTATACGGATGTGACGTATCGGGGCAAGCCCGCGCCGGACTCGAAACGGTACAAGGCGTTGGGCAACAGCATGGCCGTACCGGTCATGCGGTGGATCGGGGAACGTATCCAAAGGGCGGAGGAGGAGTCGGAGTGAGCGGTGACCTGTATGTCGCCCGCCGGGACATCCCCGCGGACTGCCTCTATGATGTGTGCGGGTGTGAAGGCGATTTCGAGTGGGGCGAGTCGAAAGGCAGGCGCTACACGACTTCGACCGCCTTGAGCGGCTTGTACGCCGCCTACCATGTCAGTCCACGGCATGATCTGAACGGTCTGACCGGAGGCGATGCTGCGCGTCGCATCACCGAGGCGCTTGCCGCCATCCGGCGCGCGGACCGCGGCATGCTCGTGGACCGGTATGAAACTTCTCATGCCACGGTGGCGGCGGCGATCCTGTGGTTGACGTCCGTGCGCGACTACTGCGTGCGGCATCCCGACTACGTGGTGTCGTGCTGATCGTCCCCGCCTTCGAAGACCCTCCTGACGTGATATACTGTTGACGTCCACACAAAAGAGTATTCGCATCCAGAAAGGAAGACAATGAGCATCCTCACCGACGAACTCGAAGAACGCTACCCGGTCGACCAAGGCGCCATCATGCCACTCCTCGACCGGGAACAGGTCGCACTCATGCAACGCCGCAACTACACCGCCGGCGCGAAACGCCAGCGCACCCCCAAGGAACTGGAATCAATGGCCGCGACCCTCAACAAATACGCCGGACAGGACTGGGACCAGGACACCGCGGTAAACATCATCCGGCACATCCTCGAAGCAGGCGACAGCACGCGCGACAACACCAGCACGACCGGCCGATAGGAGACAGCCATGCCGGAAAGGACACGACATGCATACCGGGACCCACGCAGACTGGACCCCATGCGAGCCCCGCTGTCCGATTACGTCGTCGTCGACCTGGAAACGACCGGACTCGACGTCAAGACGGGCGCGATGCCCATCGAGATAGGCGCCGTCCGCGTCACCAACGGACACCGCGCCGACACGTTCGAAACACTCATCAACCCCGGCGCGATAATCCCATGGGAAGTCACGCAGCTGACCGGCATCACCAACCGCATGCTCATCGGCCAGCCAGACGTCATCCAGACGACCCGCATGTTCGACCGGTGGCTGCACACCGGAACCGTGGTCATGGCCCACAACGCGCCGTTCGACATCGGCTTCCTCGACATGATGGCCTCGCTGGCCGGCACCATATTCGACCATCCCTGGACGGACACGCTGGAAATGGCGAGACGCCTGCACCCCATGAGACTGCGCCATCGCGTCACCGACCTGATCGTCTACTACGGGATCGCGGACAACGAGGCCCACCGAGCACTGTCCGACGCAATACAGGAACAGCAGGTGTACGAGGCCATGAAGAAAGAGACCTTCGGAAAGGGGCCTGAACATTGACGGAAGAACACGATACGGGCAAGCCCGTCGCCGAGTACGCCACCATCCAATACCCCGACGAACGACTCCGCCCCATCATCACCATCAACGGGAAGCCGGCCATCGTGGTCGAAACCACGATCACGGGAGCCACCAATCCCAAGACCGGTCATTGGATGCCATTGAACGTCGCCGTGAAAACAGTGGGGGACGAACAGTGGACGCCACTCCCCCTGACGGACCCGTTCGCCCTGGACGTCGCGGACCGCACCCAATGCTCGTTCAACGGGTACACGCCGGCGTCGGGCAAAGGCAGGACATCATGACAGGGCAAACAAGCATTGACCAGCCCGGACGACCGGTGCGCGACCGCATACGCATCCGGCTCGTACCCGAAACCCAGTTGAGGAAGATGGCCGCGCTCCAGCACATGAGCCTTCGGCAGAAGAACCGGAGCGTAGCAGACTGCCGCGAGGAGCGCGCCGACAGCCGGACGAAGCAGCGCTGGACGGTCAACTACGTGCGTCACATGCTGACCAACTACGACCGGCTGCTCCTGTGTGTTCCCGACGAGGGGAAGACCGGGCTGAAGGTCATGGTATTGGACGAGATCGCGAAGACCTATCCGTTCCTCAAGGAGGAATGCGAACGGCAGAAGAACCCGTCCTGGAAAGGACGTGATGAGGTTTTTTAGCCCGCAAACCCGGTATCTCAATGCCGGGTGAGGGTTATAACCTGCTAGATTGATTATTTGCTTTAGTTTGTTTTCGTGTGATATAATTAAGTCATGCGTGTCAGGGAATGGGCGAGGCGTGAGGGCTTCAACGAGCAGACGGTGTGGCAGTGGTGTCGCGAGAACCGTATGCCCGTCCCGTTCGAGCGCATGAACACGGGCACGATTATCATCCACGACCCGAAATACGAGAACCAGCCCGCCGCCCCCACAGCGAACGGCAGGACGGTGTGTTACGCGCGTGTCAGCTCGTCCGACCAAAAGGACGATTTGCAACGTCAGGCCGACCGGTTGAAGGCGTTCGCCATCAACATGGGCGTCAAGAGCCCCGAGGTGGTCACGGAGACCGGTTCGGGCATGAACGACAAACGGCGCAAGCTCAACCGTCTATTGGCCGACCCGACCGTGGGCACGCTGATCGTGGAGCACAGGGACAGGCTCGCCCGCATGAACGCGGGACTGGTGGAGAGCGCGTTGAAGGCGCAGGGACGCCGAATCATCGTGGTGGACGACACGGAGCTGGACGACGACTTGGTGCGCGACATGACCGAGATGCTGACCTCGTTCTGCGCACGACTGTACGGAAGGCGTGCCGCCAAGCATAAGACGGACGCGGCGTTGAAGGCGGCGCGCGATGCTTGAGGCGGTCAAGGTGGCGCTTGACCCGACGCCACGGCAGGAACGGTTGTTGGAATCGCACGCTGGTGCGGCGCGATTCGCCTACAATACGGGGCTTGCGCACGTCAAGGCCATGCTCGAACGTCATGAAACGCCGGAATGGTCGTACTACGCCCTTCGTAGGTGGTGGAATCAGGCCAAGGGCACGCTCGCCGTCAACACCGTGACGGGCGAAACGTGGTGGCGGGAGAACAGTAAGGAGGCGTACAACGCTGGTCTTAAGTCTTTGGCGGACGCGCTGTCGAACTGGTCGAAGTCTCGCAAGGGATTGAGGAAGGGGCGCAGGGTCGGCTTCCCCCGGTTCAAGTCCAAGGACAGGGCGACGCCCCGCTTCGCGTACACGACCGGCTCGTTCGGCCTCATCGATGGGGATCCGCACGCGTTGCGGCTGCCGAGGATAGGCCGCGTGCATTGCATGGAGAACGTATCCAAGCGGGTGGATGGCGCGAAGATACTGCGCATGAGCGTGTCCCGGCATGCGGGACGCTGGATGGCGAGTTTGACCGTCGAGCGCAAGGATGGTCCGATGCCCACGCCGCTGAAAGGCGGTAGTGTCGGCATCGATTTGGGTGTGAAACAGCTCGCCACGCTGTCAGACGGCACCATCATCCGCAATCCACGCGCGTTGGACTCGAACCTCAGACGATTGAGGCGGGAACAGAAGAACCTGAGTCGCAAGGCGAAGGGCTCCAACCGCCGACGCAAGGCGAGAACGAGGATCGCGCGTCTGCACGCCCGCGTGGCGGGCCTACGCCGCGACCTACTGGACAAGACCACCACCATGCTCGCCCGCACCTACGCGGACATCAGCATCGAGGATTTGAACGTGGCGGGCATGGTGAGAAACCATAGGCTCGCCCGCTCGGTAGAGGACGCCGCGTTCGCGGAGTTCCGCCGACAGCTCGAATACAAGACCGCACGCACCGGCGCGAGGCTCCACGTCATCGACCGCTGGTATCCAAGCAGCAAGACATGCTCGAACTGCGGGACGGTGAAAGCCAAACTGCCCCTGTCCGAACGCGTCTACCATTGCGAGAAGTGCGATTTCGCTATCGACCGCGATCTGAACGCGGCCATCAACATCCAAGTCGCCGGGAGTGCCCCGGAGACGTTAAACGCGCGCGGAGGAAGCGGAAGACGGACCGACGCATCGCGTCGGGCAACGCGGCATCCTGTGAAACGCGAACCAAGCGGCGACGAGAGTCGCGTGAGTCTTGGAGCTGGCCTTGACAACGAGGCCATGCAGACGACTTCGTTTTTGATGACAATCTAAGACAAAGTCGTCTGCAACGGAGGCGCGGAGCATGTTCGCCGCGATGGTGTGCTCGGGCGTCCTGTACGCCGTCGTGGGCATCGTCTTCGTTGTTCTTCTGGCTTCGCCGGGACGGGTCAGACTGGTGTTGTGCACCGTCTTCTTGGCTGCGGGGATCGTCGCGCCGATTCCGTCGTTCCTGTATTGGCGGCGGCTTTCCGCCACTCCGACGTGCGATACTGAAAAAGTCTGCACATGATAGGATGAAACCATGAACGGACATGAGACAATCAGCGGGACCACGGTGCTCACCCGCATCGGATACTCGCACCACGGCGGCAAACAGTTCGCGCCCTACTTTCCGCCCAAGGCCGTCATCGCCGAACACCTCGACTTCGCCGCCCACCACGGCGGCCGCGTCCTGTGGGTGTACAGCATGCAGAACTCCTCATCGCTGAAGGACATCGACCACATCATATTGTGGGCGTTGAAGACCGATCTCATGCTCATCGGCGACGTGGCCGCATCGGGCAAATACTACGACCCGGAGGAATGGGACGACGAATCCTACCGACGGCCGAAACCCTGGAACGTGATGCCGGGAAGATTCTGGTTCGCGCTCGACAACGTACGCCAGTTCAAAGGACTCGCCCCGGCAGACTACACGTACGTCACGGAGGCCGAGAAGAAGCCTCTAAGCGAGGTCAATTACCGGAACGGCCGGATCCCGGTCGCCAGGATCATCCCCAAGGAAGGAGCCGACTGATGTACGAAAGCCTCATAAGCCGACGGACGATACTCTTGCGCATGAGTGAGAAGACCTCGGTCGGCGTCAAGACGGTCAAACTGAGCGAGGACACGAGGGTCATCTACAACCTCCGCACATCCCGGACGATCATCGACATCATCCGCGAGCACGCGGAGAAGAACGGCGGCCGAGCTCTCATCCCGTTCAACTGGATAGCCAGTCTCGAAAGCATGCGGTTCAGCGGAAGGTTCACGCTCTACGTCGACGACGAGAAACGCGCATACCTCCAAGGCCGGATTCACGCCATCGGCGACCATTACCGGCGCGGCATGGTGTCCTCCGCCGGATACACCACGCCCAGGGGGATACTGGACCGGAAGGCGACTCGGTGGGTCGAGGTCGACCAGATAACGACCGGCGTCGGGTTCCCGTTGAGGGACTACATCCTGTGCACGCAGGAATGGGACGACGATCCGAGACCATTGGACGAGGTGATCGCCGGATCACGAACCAGCTGCATGTTCATCACGAGGAAGCGGGTGGAATCATGACGGAACTGAGGGCGGTCACCGCCGACATCATCATAAAACTGGACCCGCCCTTGGAGTCCACCCTGAATGACGGGACCCCCGTCCTGGTGAGGGCTTTGCGCCTGTACGCCGACGATGGGGGGCGTGGTTTCCGTCTCCAATCGTACAAGGGGTCCGTGGCCTTGCGGCGCTCCAGGGACAGCACCCTGTGGCGCAAGGCGTTCCATTACGCGGACGATCTCATGCTGACGCCGGAGCTGGAGCGGAAAATCGACGAGGCCATGTCCCTGACCCAGGCCAACACGGTCGCCCGAAACTCCTGACAAGGACGGATTCTGCGCGGAGCTTCACAGTGTATCTCGTGGGATGAATCCTGGGAATCCTTGCGATTCAACGTCTGACGAACATATTTGGACGATACAGACAACTCGCCTAGAGTAGGGAATATGTCAAAAGGCAGTGTCTATCGTCCAGAGAGCTTCATCAGCCCGGCCAGCGAATACGGGCTCCTGCGCGCGGCCACACCCGACAGGACGGTGTGGCTCTGGGCGAACATCCCATGGAGCGCCGCGCTGATCGACGGCGCCAACGACAGCAAGCGCCGCGAGGTCGCGGACCAGATCATGGCGTTCTTTGACGGGCTCGCCGCGCAGGTAACCGTCGCCGGAATGCGATACCGCAGTCTGCTCAAAAGCGAATACCGGGAGTTTCACTTGCTCGCAGGCAGCATGCCCGTACCCTACGCGGCCCCATCCCTGATGAGGGACGAGCCATTGGGCGAATACCAGAACTACTACTACCGCGGCATGAAAACCCGCAAGCAGTTCGCCGTCATCGGCGTTCCCCTCAACCTGGCCGGATCGGGCAGACCTCCGCGCGGCGAAACACTCATGCAGCGGGGCATGAAGTCGCTTGACCGCATGAGCTACAGCATCGCCAACGGGTGCCCCATGTTCGAGGAATACTTGCCCGACGCGCACATCATCGAAAGGATCATGCTCAACGCCGGCCTCGAACCGTTCAGCGTCATGGAAAGCCAGGAACGGGAACGGCTCGTGAGCATGATGGAGACATGGTGGGTCAGCCGCGCGAACGCCAGCGCACTGCCCATCATCGCCGAGAACGACCACCTGCATTTCTTCCCCGACGCAGACGTGTGCCGCAACGCGAAAAAGCTCTACGACCAGGAGGTCGACTGCGCCGACTGGAACATCCCCAACGAGTATCCGGCCAGCGTGTGCTTCGCCCGGTCCAGCGAGTTCACCCAGTCCGCGATCTCCGACCCCTCCAACCTGTGGCTCGCCCAGCTCCTCGAAGTGGGCAACGCGGGAGGGGCGAACGCGGTCGGCGTGAGCATCCGCGGAAGGGTCGAACCGTCGAAGGTGACCGCCGACCAAATCCGTCGCAACAGCCGCACCATCGACGAGGCCATCAAGGACCGGTACGAGAAGAACCATGAGGCCACGGGAGACATGAAGGAGATACAGCGTCTCCTCGACTACAAGAAGTCGATCTACGAGTCCCCCGACATGCCCCCGACCATCCTCGACCTGAGCGTGGCCGCCTGTGTCGCAGGCAACTCGCAGATGGCGGTCGACTCCCTGTCCCGCATCCCCCGCCTGGAGTTCACGAACCTGACGACCGCGAACGAGCAGCTGATGGCGTTCAAAAGCATGCAGGCATGCTCCCCGATCCGCATGACCCCCTATGAGATGCACTGGTCGGCGACCTGCATCACCGGCGCCGGGGCGAGCAGTTTCGCGCGCGCCGGCGACGACTGGGGTGCATTGGTCGGGATGACCGAGGCGAACCGTCAGCCGGTCTATGTGGGAACGACGACCGTACAGGATCAGGATCGCGCGCCCGGCATCGTCATCGCCGGACGTACGGGCTCCGGCAAGAGCATGCTGCTGGTGAGCCTGTTCATCCAATGGTCCAGAATCAGGTCCCGCGAGGGTGGGTTCACCCCATGCATCCTCATCAACCCCAAGTCGGGAGACGACTTCGAGGACGCCATACGGGCCGCGGGAGGCCAGGTCATCCGCGTCGATTCTGACCTGTCGGACGGCATGTTCGACCCGTTCATGGTCATGGACAACGCGGACCGGGCGAAGGAGATGTCCGCCATCATGCTGTCCGACATCCTGCACCCGAACAGTGATGACGCCTCGCTTGAGATCGCCATCGCCGCCATGCTGACCTACGGCATCCAGCACGGGGCGAAAGTCACCGGCACCGCCATAGCCAAGGCCGCGCACGATTACGCACAGACCATGAAGGGCGGCGGGGACATCGACGCGCTGAACCTTCCCGACAACTGTCTCGACGTGTACCGTCAAATCCGCATAGCGTTGAAGAGTTTCCAGCCCATGCGCCTGATCTTCGGCATGAGCGACGACATCGACCCCCTGCGCACCAGCCAGAACCTCACGCTGATCAACGCCGGCAACCGTTCGCTCATCCCCGAAGCCGGTTCGGAGAACACGGCCACCGGACGCCTCCAACAGTGGATGCTGCGCATGATCGTGCTGGGTGCCGGCGCCTCCATAGCCGGCAGGGACGGCATGGTCGGCGTCGACGAGGCATGGGTGCTTGGAGGCAAGGGCAAGGGCGCGAGCCGCACCGTCGAGGAATGGATGCGAACGGCACGATCCCGCCGTTTCACCCCGGTGTTCGCCAGCCAGAAAACGCAGGAGTTCATCGACGCGGGCATGAACGGCGGCATCAGCCGCGGATTCATCCTCTCGCTCGACGACCCGCCCGAAGTGGACGGCAACGTGAGCCTCGCCAAGGCCGCGGAACGGTTCCTCCACGTCGAGGACTCCAGCGGACAGATGCGCCGCCGCATGGCGTTGGACGACACGAAGGACAACAAGGAGCCGCAGTGGGCGAGCCTGAGACGACTCGTCAAGAAAGGCAAGACCGTCCGCGGCGCCGTCGCCTATTTCATCGACGGATCCAAACAGCCCGTACCGGTCGAAATAGTCATACCGCCCGACCTTCTCAAGGAGATATCCACCACCGCGACCGACAAGATCGCCCGCGAAAAAGCCAAGGAGAACCAGACAATCAGGATGGAGACAGCAGTATGAGTTACACGGACATGTTCGGCACGCCCCTGACCGGAAACCAAACCGGCGACGACCGGGAGACGGGCAACAATAACGAATCGGAAGGACATCAGCAGTCACTGCTATTCAAGGGATTCGCAAGCCCGCTCCCCCTGCTGGCGGAACGCCCCAGCGTCTACCTGCAGCGCATCCGCGACGCGGCCTCAAGCCTGATCGAGGTGCCGGGAGGCAGTCCGGACGACCGCGTACTGTTCACGCCCGCCATCAGCCTCCCCTTCCTCATCCTGAAAGGCGACGAACGGTTCCCGAACGAGACCGTGCTTGGATACCCGCTGCTGCACGTGCCCCAAGGGCATGAGCCGGACGCGGACACCGATCCGAACGAGTTCGCCCTCACGATGGTGGCCGCATACACGGCCACGGGCGTCATGCGCGAGGATGACGGCGACCTGCTCGCCTATGAGGTCACCGACCCGGTGGACATCGACCCCGACGTGTGGGAGGCGGCCGCCAGCTGGGCCCATGACACGGTGAAACCGTTAATGACCCTGAACCAGGCTCGGCTGCTGGGATTCGCCATGCAGCATCCCAAGGAGGAGACCCGGCCTCTGGAACTCCTGTTCAGCACATGGGGCGAGACCAGAATCCCGAACGCGATCATCGAGGACGGCAAGAAAGCCGCCGAGATCATGGAGAGAGAATACAACGTGTTCATCGACCGCCAGTTCAAGCCGTTCCTCGAACGCTGAGAAGGAGCCTCCCCCGTGGGCAAATCGAACATCGGGCTCAAGATCGCCGCCGTAGCCATGATCTCGACCGTCCTGTTCCAGGTGATGACGGTGCTCGGCATCAGCGCGGCCATCAGCGGCATGATGACCACCATCTCCACGCAGAAAGGCGGTGACGCCGAAGCCTCAAGCGCAAGCTGCGTAAGCGACACGGACGAGACCGAGGGCGACGGGTACACCGAGCCGTCGAAACCCAGCGACAACGCGCTGAAGATAGCGAAGGACCTCGCCGACGCGGGCGTGTCCAAGGCCGGCGTGGCCGGCATCCTCGGCAACCTCGAACAGGAAAGCCAGTTCCTGCCCACGGCGAAGAACCCGGCCTCCGGCGCATACGGCATCGCCCAATGGAATCCGGGATCGAAGCTGCGCACCGAAATGGACTCCATAGGACTGAAGGACACGAAGATAAGCGACCTCGACGGGCAGGTGAAGGTCCTCGCGCAACTCGTCGCCGTCCCTTCCAACACATCACGGTGGATGGACGGGGCCGGACGTCTCTCCAACTATCAGAGCCTCGGATACAAGGCTCCGAACGCGAAGGCCGGAACCCGCCTGTTCCGCGCATGGCAGACCACCGGCGACCCGAAGACCGCGGCGATGGCATGGCTGTTCGGCTTCGAAGGACCCGGCCCAAGCGAATGGGCCGAGGAGAAACGCACAGGAAGCGCCCAATACTGGTACGACAAGGGACTCAAGGACATCACCTTCCCCGACAAGACCAAGGACAACACGCATCTGAAGAACTTCCAGGACGGCTCCAACAACGACGGCGCCACCTGGGATGACGAGAGCGGCGACGGAAGCGTGCAGCAGGCGTCATGCGGAACCGACGACAGTGGCGCCGTGTACGGCAAGATCGGCGACGCGCCCGCCAAACGAGGCAACTTCGACTGGATGTGCGAGGCGATGAAGGTGTGCAACCCCCACGACTACGGCGGCTACCACTGGTATGAGACCGTGCACGACAACGGCTACCAATGCACCTGGTACGCGATGACCCGCGCCGTCATGATCTACGGGCTGGACTGGACGAAGAAAGGCAGCACGCTCACCAACTGGGACGTGCCCAACATCCGCATGCACACCAGGGCGAAGGACATACCCATCAACCTCATGGACGACCCGGACTGGACCGTCGACCGGACACCGCATCCCGGCGACATGGCCGCCGGGTGGACGAACCACATCGTCATCATCGAGGAGGTCAAGTCCGACCCGTCCGGCTACAAGGTGCGCATGAGCGAGGGGAACGTGAACAACGTGCCGCCCTGCTTCGGCTGGGATGGCGACGGCTGCTGGAACAGCTATGAGGGCGACCGGTGGCGCACCAAAAACCAGATGGAGTCCGGCAACGTGTACTTCTTCCGCAACAAGCATTGGGCCAATATCCAGAAGGAGGCCAGCGGCTCGAAAGGCTGACTTCCGTCGGGCATCCCCGGCTAGTAGCTGTTGTCGCCTTCGCTCTGCTGCATCCTTTCGGAGTGTTCAGAGAATATCCTCGCCCACTGTCCGCCCTGCATGACGTTGAGGTTTTTGACGACCCCCACGTTCGGATCATGGTTCATGCCCAGTGACGGCACGCCGCCCTTCAAGGGGATACTCGCCTGTGCTCGCCCCGTCAGGCGTGAGGTGCTTCCCATGGGGTTCGAGTCCCATGTCTCGTACCATGGGTCGATGAGGAAGTCGGTGTCCAGGTTCTCCACGCGACGGCTCACCCGGCCGTCCGCGCCGATGGTGAGCGTGTCCGCGTAGCTGACGTAGCCGGTGACCGGCGTGAAGTTCCACCATGTGCCGTCGTCGCTCTGATAGGCGGGTGCGTCCTGCGTGTCTCCCCAGATGACGACTTTCATGCGCCCTTTGATGTCGATGGTTCCGTCGTCGTTGATTGTCGTGTCGGGTGTGCCGTCCATGCGGGCTCCGAGGATCCATGCCTGGTTCCTCCAGTAGTCGAGCATGGTGGGGGTCATGGCGCATACGGTCGGCTGGGTGCCGTCGCAGTATGGGCTTGGCGCGTCGGGGCCCGTGTCCTTGTCGCGTTTGATGGATGACACCGTGTCGAGTGTGGCCGGGTTCATTGTCGCGGGGGTGCGTAGCCGGTTGAGCACCGTGTTGGTGTCCTGTCCGGCGTTCGTGTCGCTGACGGCCGTCTGCGGGTCGGTGCCCCATTCGCGGCTTGTCTTCTCGAACTGGATGGCGGTCTGCTTGTATTCCGCCGCCTGCTGGCTGGTGATGGCGGGTTTGGGTTTGGCGTTGCGGTGTTGCCGTGCGATGGCGGATCGGGTTTCCTCCTGTTGCTGTCGGGTGACCTGCTTGCGCCATGTCGACCATGCGATGACGCCGGCGACGAGGAGGATGATCGCGAGGATGGCGGCGATTGCCTTTTTCCTGTCCATGGTTTTTCCTTACTGTCGGGGGTGGTTCTGATTCTAAGCGGGTTTGCGGGTTGGTTGACAACAACACCCCACGTGATATACTGAAAATGTCCACACAAAAGAGCGAGCGAGGAAAAATGAGCAAGACAGACGAATACCAGCGCACCGCCGAACAGTACAGGCAGGACACCAAAGAGCACGGCACTGAATCCGCGACCGAACGATGGTGCAAGCCACTGTTCGATGCGTGGATGTACAGCCTCGACAGCGAAACCGACAGAACCAGCGACGAGACCAAGCGCCGCCTCACCGCACTCATGCGCGGCAACCTTAACGTCCGCGACGCGATGATCGCCAGCATCATCGACTCCACGATCAGCACGGCCGACATGATCGGATTCGCGGCGTACCCGAAAGACAAGGAGAACAAGGCCCGTATGAGCGCGCTGCTCGCAATGTCATTCGGCAACGCGGCCGACGGCAAGACCCCGTGGTTAAACGGCCGGTTCGGCACGGCCCTCGACATGCTTTCCGACATGGCCGCCGCCCCCGAACAGTTCGGCGCCCAGCCGCTCGCCATCATCGCATACGTGTCATGGCTGGCCGGTGCCTCGAACGCCGCAAGCATCGCATTGCAGGCATTGACCTGTGACGAGGATTGCACGCTTGCGGCCATCGTGCTCAGCGGCATCCAAGCGAAACGCATTCCCGTTCGCTGTTGATCCGCGAGGTCGTCGAGCCCAATCGCTTGACGTGATACACTGATAATGTCTGCACAAGAAAGAAAGGACGTGACCCCGTGAAAACACGGAAACCAGCCAGACAGCGCGTCGCATTCCGCCGACTCAGCGGCATCAAAAGACAGGTCGGACGGGAATACGTCCGCGCCGACCACAAGACGGAAATACGCTACAACTGGCAGCCCGGCGACGGAGCCAACTACATCCACACGCTCGCCGGACACGCGCACAACCATGACGGGCACCTCCTCACCCGATTCAACGGGGCAAGCGTCATGAACCTCAAAATGTGCCAGCGGCTCATCATCTGGACGACCGACGACGACTGGCTCATGGGAGACATCCACGACGTCGGCGACGACAAGCAACCCCCGACGGACAGCCGGTACACCATGCCGGAAGCCTGCGCCGACACCGGAAACCGGTGGGTGCAGTTGGACGACGTGACCAGCGGACATGGATTCCCGTTCGAAGAATACGAGTTCGCCGCATCCATCCGCAACGGCGGATACAAAAACCCCATCCCGCTGCGCGACAGCGTGATGCGCGGGCACGGTTCGAACCTCATCTACGCGACAAGGAAGGAAGCATATGATCCAGTCGACTGACAGCACGCATCGCACCGCCGAAGTGATCAGGAAGCTCGACCCTCAGCTGATCTTGGATAAGGCTGACGGCACGCAGGTGCTCGCCCGAACGGCCATCATCCGATTCACCCGCGACGAGAGCGGAGAATGGGTTCAGGGAAGCGTGAAGGTGAGCGCCGCCCAACGCAAGACGAACTCAAGCCAGTGGCGCAGCGCATACTACTACATGGAGGACATCAAGGTCGGCGACGAACTGCAGCAGGTAATCGACGAGGCGAAAACCCAACTCGACTAGCGGGACGCCTTGATCCGCCGGTAAGAGTCGTTGATGATCCACAGCCAGGAGCCGATGATGGGAACCACGTACAGGAGCAATGCCGCGGCGACGATCCACTTGTGCTGGAAGTACTCGTACTGTCGGGTCGCGTCGAACACGAACCAGGCGACCGGCAGGTAGATGACCGGCGCTGCGAGGAAACGCAGCCAGTCACGGCTGATCAGCTGGCTCAGCATGAAGATGCCGAATTGGATCGCGACCGGGATGAGCAGCAGCAGTGCGGTGAAACCGATGTTCCACACCGATTCGACGCCGCTGGTCGTAGCCCAGTTGAAGATCTCCGTGAACTTGATTCCGGCCGGGGATCCGAAGAACAGGAACATCAGCAGGAAGATCGCAGTCATGATCACCAGGATCGTGAAACCTACCATTGCGAGCAAAGCCATCATCTCAACCGCCTCCAATACGTTTCATGTTCAATGACGCTTGCTGCCTTTGCTAACTGCAACACTAAGCCAACAAGGCACGACAAGGCAAGCCCCAACCCCCACCGACCGCCAGCTCCCGGATCAATAACATTTTTAAACGTATTTTGTTTTACCTTAACCGTCGCCTAATGTATTGGCTGTGGCATACAGACGACGAAGCAGGGCACGATCACGACAGGCCAAACCCATTCTGTCAGGGGCGTGGTTCGCCATACCCGTACTCATCATTCCGATCGCATGGTGGGTGGGATTGCCGGTCATGCCGTTCCTTCTCATCGGTATGCTTCTCGGCGGGCTGACCGCGCGTTTCCCCCAGCCGCGTTCGGGATGCAAGACCGACCAGCCCGACCCCAGGGACATGACCGCATACCATCGGTGGAAGGACATGCTCGCCGGGATCATCCCCAACAAGGATTGGCTGGAAGTCCGGCGCGTCTCATGGTGGATGGGCTGGGCAGTCGGCGTGCTGGCGACACCCGGCTCCGCCGGAATGATCGTGCTGGCCGTGAACATGCTCGCCGCGTTCCCATGCATGATGGGCTTCATCCGCTGGCGCGACCGTGCGGCCGACCGCAGGCACGTGTACAAGGGCGTGTCCGTTCCCGGATTCCTGAAACACGGTTCCGTTTCGGAAAGGATCCTGGCTTGCGCTCCGAGCCTGATTCTGCTTGCCTTCCTGCTGTTCCTCTTCATGCGCGGGCTGGCCGAAGACATCGGGCACATGTCGCTTCCGGCCGTCATCGCGCTCCCGGCCATGCTGTTCCTCGTCATCGTGTGGCTGCTCGCCCGCAAACCCCAGTCACAGTACTGGCATGATCTCGTGGACACGCAGCAGCTCGTGGACAAGTGGGCGTCAGGCAGTGACCTGCGGAAAGCATGGGAGGGCGCGTACGTCACCCAAGTGGACCATAAGGGGGATCCGCAGAACCCGTTGACCGTCATCCGTATCACGATCAGCTCGCAGGACGGTCAGAAACGCAGCGTCGACGACGTGTTCAAGACCGGCGTCGAGAAAGTCAAGGCGGTCACCGCGGCCGACGGATACAGTTTCGCATGCCTGCTCGCGGCGCGTCAGCGCAAGGCCGGCGCGTTCCAGTTCGACCCGTCCAGCTTCCGTCTCGCACTCGGACGCGACGAGTCCAGCATCCCCTCCATCGGCAGGCGCGACGTTGGCGAGGGGCTGGCGACCCTGGTATGCGACATCGCGTACGCGCGGACCGCGATCATCTGGAACAAGCGCGCGCCGCTGACCGAAGCGAAGGACGTGAGCGCCGACGGGGAGAAGGCCGCATGGCTGCTGCTCATCCACACTCCCCCATCGGGCGGCGACCCCATCGACAAGATCGGCTTCGACTGGCTCGGCGGCGACTGGGGTCCCGACCAGACACTGCACCTGCCCGTATTCGCCGACCTGACCTTTGCGTTCCACCTCGTCGCCGAACCTGACACCCCGCTGTCCGACAGGGGCAACCGTTGGAGGCCGGACGGCATGACGTTGAGGAAGCCGTTCGCCGACTACATCAGCGTCTCCCGCCGCTGCCAGGCCGACCAGTCCACGTGGAGCGACCTGATCGGCAACAAGCTCCCGGTGCCCATCGGACTGTACGACGGGGAAAAGGAACTTGACTGCGACGGCGGTTGGACGCTGCGCATACTGCCTCTCCGCTTCACCCCTCCGTCCACGGCGGCGGACTACGCGCGACTGGACCTCTCCACGCTCGCTCCGGACGCCCGATACGTGGGCGTCATCGGCGAGGACCAGTCCGGTTACCTGCTGACCGCCGACGGCGCGGCTCCCACGCGCATCGAGAACCTGACCGGAGGACAGCCGCACATACGCCAGTACGCGCAGTGCATCGTGTTCAAGGCGCTGCTTGACGTGCTCCCCGCGAAGACCGGCGCGACTATCGACTCGTGCACGCAGGAGGGGCGTGACGTGGCGATCTGGCGCGTCAAATTCCATTTGGATCGCGGCGGCACCGTCATGGACGTGCGCAAGCAGGCGGCCCGCGTGGAATCCGCGGTCGGTGCAACCCACGTGTACTGGGATTGGCAGAAAGCCGACATGGCGAGCCTGTGGCTGTGCAAGGACCCGCATCTCGGCGTCGAAGACCTCAATCATTGGCGCAGACGCCAGATGCAGAAGCTCCTGATCGAGCTGGCATTGTCCGACGCATGGGGAGACGCGGGAGTGACCGACAGCGCGGGACGCACCCCGAAGGTCGTCAAGCTGGGCGCCCTCCCCCGCAATCACGACGTGCTCCTCGCCAGGTTCGACATTCCCGCCGGACTGGACGTGGACAAGCCGCAGCATAATATCGGAAAGTTCATGACGGCCGCCGGATACGGGTACGGGCGCATCCTCCCCCGCGGCGAGGAGCATGGCGCGACACGATACGACATGGTGCTCGCCAAGCGCAGCCCCTTCCCCACCATGGTCGAAGCGGACTGGGATTTCGCCCGCGCGGCGGAACCACGCATGTTCCCGCTCGGAGTGGACGATATGGGAAGCCCAGTCTATTGGAACGTGAAGGACACGTACCATCTGCTCGTCAGCGGCAAGTCGGGCACCGGAAAATCATCCGCCGCGCAGATCGTCGTCGCCGAAGCGCTGCTCAAGGGGCATGGCATTATCCTCGTCGACCCGTCAAAGGGGTGCATCGATTTCACCCGGTGGGCGAAACCGTTGGCGTTGGCGTTCGTGGGGCTCGGGCAGATGCGCGAGACCGAAGCGGTCATCGCATGGCTGCGCGACGAGATGGCGCAAAGGGTGAGACTGTTCAGCAAATACGGGGCCGCGAGCATCTACGAGCTCGACCGTTCCATGCTCTCGCCCGAAGAACTGGAGCACGTCCGGCCGATAGACCTGTTCTTCGACGAGTTCAACTCCTATCTGCAGGAGGCCGGCAAGACCACGCAGAACCCGAACCGTGACATCCAATTGGCGAACGACAACGCGGCCGTGTCCGCGACGAACAATTCGATACGACGGACCATGAGCGCGCTCGGCAAGATCGTAGTGCAGGGGCGAACGGCCGGCATCAGCGTCATCCTCGGCGCCCAACGCCTGACCATGGACGACATGAAACCCTACAACGCGAACGCCTTCTTCCGTTCGCTCGGCCGCATCCTCCTGGGCATGGACTCCACAGCCGGCATCATCAGCCCGCAGAACCTGCGGGAAGCGAACCGGCTCCAACAGTCGTTGAAGGGCGAAGGCGGGCGGATACCCCAGGGACGAGGCATGTTCGAGACCGCGCAGGGCGAACTCCTCGCAGTCCAGACATGGTATTCGGGAGGGCAGGACGCACTGGCGGAACTGTTCCGAGACCATCCGAAACCCCATCCCATCGACTATTCGCCGTTCATGCCCGCAGCCGCCGAACGGTACGGCGAACTATCCGATGACGAACTCGCCAACCTCCTCAACAACCATAACACGCAGACAACCCAGAGCGAGCAGGTCGACGCGGAGGAGATCGACAGCCTGCTCAACAACAAGGACGAGTCGCCGGACGACATCAAAGAGGTCGACTGGTGAACAAAGGAAAGGAACACGCATTGGAAATCGATCTGGGACACGACCAGCGGGGCAACCGAATCATCTGGGATACGAAGGATTCTCCGACACTCACCGTCACCGGCCATGAAGGTCGCGGGAAGACGACGTTCGCCGACCGGATCATGCTCGAAGCCCAGCGGGACGGAGCCAGCGTCATCCGATTGGGGAAGAAGGGCGTGCCGCTCCCCTCCCCCACCATCATGAACCTCGATTACGGGGACGACGCGAGGATCATCGAACTGTTGGAACGGGCGCAGGCCGAACAGCAGCGCAGGATGTCCGGGCATCCCACGGAAACCGACGCGCCCGCACGCCGGCCGCTGCTGCTCGTGTTCGACGACTTCGACGCCATGACCCAGGGTGAAGTCAGCGACGAGCGTCCATGCGGAGCATACAAGACCATCAGCGTGCTGCTCAACGGAATCATCGGACAGGCCCGGCAGACCGGCATGGCTGTCATCCTCACCGGACGAGGACTCAACCGGCGCACCATGGGACGTTACCTGGCCGCACGGCTTCGAGAGGAAGCCACGCACGTCCATCTCGGAGCCGCGCCAGTGACCCCCCTGATCCGCAAAAGCAACCATTCGCACGCGACCACCATGATCGTCAATACGGAGGCGGACATGCGCACCCCGTTCGGCTGGGGTGCATACGAAGATAATACGGGAGCGGTCAGGCAGCTAAGAACCGACATCGATGGAAAGGAGACGGACCGTTGAGCGGGGCACTCAGGAAAATACCTCTCGGCAAGTTCTTCCCCGACGGATTCGACAAGACCAATCCGAAGGACATGATGCAGCTCACCGTCCTCATCCAGGAGAAGGCGGCCAAGAACCACGAGTATGAGGGATACAGCGTCTACAGCGTCGACCCCAACAACCGTTACGCGATCATCGCGCCCATGGATATGGACTCAGCCGACCTGAACGACGGCACCATAGGGCTCAAGCTCAGCGCCAGCGAATGCTCCGGCCCCGCAGCGCAGAAACACCTCGTCGACGATCTGGAACACCAGCAGAAATATGAGGGGTACAGCGTTGTGGACTTCGTGCGCATCAGCAGCAAGGAATGCCTCGTCCTCATGCAGCAGCTCGACGAGAAGACCACGGCGGCGCGACAGATCTTCGCCGCCAACGTGTTCAAGATCCAGCCGTGGAACCTGCGCATCAGCCGTACCCCGGAGAACGGGTGGCGTCTCAAACTCAAGGAGGGCGTCGTCACCTACCAGGCGTCGGCGCATGACAAGAAGATGCAGGAGGCCGTCGAATCCATCGGGAAGAAGGGATGGTTCTTCAAAGCCAACCCGGAGACCGGCGTCATCATGGTCTACCCCGGCACTCCCCCGACGTTCCCCAAGGTCATCAGCCTCCCGAAGGAGCTGTGGGACAAGCCCGACATGCGGCACATCTACTTCGGCATGAAACTGCCGGACAAGGGACGCGAGACGGGAGACTGGGCGTGCGTCGACTTCAAGGAGTCCCCCGGACTGATCGTCGCCGGCAAGAGCGGCAACGGCAAGAGCGTCATCATCAACAACATCATCTACTCGGCCCTCGTTGCCGGATGCGACCTCGCCCTATGCGACAGCATCCTCAAACGCAATGATTTCAAGTGGTGCCGATCCTACGTCATCGACAAAGGGTATGGGTGCGACAGCAAGGAAAGCTGCTGCGCCGTCCTGCAGCACATCATGAACCTGTGCAGTTCGCGGGCCATGATGATCGAACGCATGGGCAAGAGCAACTGGTTCGAGCTCGACCAGCAGACCAAGGATGAGAACCATGCAATACTTCTCGCCTGCGATGAGATCGCCCAATGGGCTTCGCCGGTCACCCTGCCCGGACTCGACAAGGACAACCCCGACCAGATCGCCGCGAAATACGAGAAAGCCCTCCATGCTAAGAGCTTCATCCTCCTGCGCAAGATATCGCAGATAGCCCGCGCCTCCGGAATATTCTTCCTGTACGCCGCGCAGACGCCCAGCGCGCCCAACGGCCTCGACCCGTCCGTCCGAAACAACCTGTCCCCCATCCTCCCCGGAAACGCGGCCGACAACATCCGCGAAGCGGTGTTCACCAACAAGGACTGCCCGCGGCTGCCCGCCAACCTCATGGAGGAGGGCGTCGCCATCGGATGTGGCGTCGCCGAGCTTCCCAACCAGCTGCCATTCGTGTACAAGGGCCTGTACGAGGAGGACAAGGAGAAGGGGCTCACCTACCCGGACATCCTCAAGGCCCGGATCGAAAGGATCCGCCCGCCGCAGGGCGACGACAACTCCGGCCACCTGTCATGGGACGACATCCTCAACCTCGTGCCGGCCGTCGCGGAGAAACCGGACGACGGCAGCATGTACGGAGACAAGGACGATCCCGGCGACGGGTTCCCGACGGACGGTTTCGGAGAGGACGGGCGCGACGTGGCCGACCGTGACGCCCCATTGAAGGGCGCCGCGGCGGCGGCCCACGCGAGCAAGCTGATAGAGGCGGGTGTGGATGCCAAGCATGTGAGCGCCCTCGACTCCTTGAGGACGGTCGCCCGCCTGTCCGCACAAGAGGGCATGTAGCATACTGATTGTAGGAGGCGAAAACATGGCCGACGACTGGCTCACGGGAAGCAATGAGCTGGATGATTCCCTGCTGATGCCCGACACCGGCGAAACGGAAGACCGGCGAAACGGCGGCACGTGGAAACGTCACGCCGGTGGAACGTCGTCGCGGGATGATGGTGAAACGGTTCGACGGGAAGGCGGCATGCCGTCGCGACATCACACCGGCGGGGCGGCGCAACAGCATGACGGCTCCCCTGTCACACGTGGCCACAGGAAACCGGCGTCACGTCGTGATGTCTCAACGGCTGAACGTGACGCCGGCATTACGGTGAGACGTCCCGCCGATGCCCCGGCGCAACATGACGCCGTGCCACCAGAACAACGTGATGCCGTTTCCTCGGAACGACGGGATACCGTGGAACCGGCGGAACGTCATGCCGGCTACACGGCAGACAGTGAACACGACGCAACGTCGGACTCAGGTCGCGGCGAATACCCCGAAATAGACCTGGATGATCCGTGGGGCGACCTCGACGAGCCGGAAGCCCGGCATGACGCCCCTGATGCCGCCACATCCAACGGTGTACAGGCGGAACATACCAACGTTGAACCGTTGGGACGTGACCACGGCATAACGGCTGAAAAGGACACAGGGATACCGGCACGACAAGACGACGGCGAAACGGCGTCACGTGATGACGGCATGACAGCGCGGGAGCCATCCGACCGGAACCAATCCCCGGATTCCGGGGATGACATGTGGGGAGACTGGGATGATCCCATCGCCCCGCCAGCCGAACCCCAGGATCCGACGCGGAACCATGACGCCGGCCTGAGCGGAACCCGGCAGAACGGCATGACGGCGCAACGGCATGACGTTACGACACAAGAACGTGGCGACGTTGCGCCGTCGGGCGGTTCCGACGGCGCAACGTACGAACCGCGGGAAGCCGCGCAGCCGGACGGCGATCCGCCGGCGGGCACCAGCGCCCACGACGACCCCGACCCTGACGACATGTGGGATGTCTGGGAAGGAGCCGACGAGGATCAGAACCCGCAGAGTGGAGACGGCGGAGGAACGTTCGAACGTCGCGGCGGTTCTCCAACCCAACGGGAAAACGGCGTGACGGCGCGATGGCGAAACGGCGAAACGGCATACCGTAATGATGGAATGCAGACTGACGGGTTTGACGGCGGACAGGCGGGACAGGTTGCCGTAGATCCGATGCGGTACCAGAACGGATTGCCGGCACAAAAGGACAACGGCAAAACGGTACGCCAGAAGGACGGTGCAACGTCAACATGGCTGAACGGCACAACTGCACAACGGCAGAACGTCATGACGGCGGAACAGCCCCAGGAAGGCGCGCAGGACGACGGCTTCTGGAGAGACTGGGATGATGACGGGACGGGCATGCCGGAACAGCGCGACGGCATGCCGGCAGACCGTCAGAACGTCCCACTGGCATACCGTCCCGATGTGGGAACGGCTCCACGTGACGCCACGAAAAAAGGAAAAGGGATGGCTGTTCTCATAGCCATCATCGCCACCGCCCTCACGGTGGTGCTCGCCTGCGGCGGATACGCGATCTACCTCACGGTACAAGGCAAGCAAGAGGAGGCAAGACAGCAGGAGATAACCCAGCAGGCGAAAAACGAGCTCACCCAACTGCAGGGCAGGTGGGAGCGCATGCAGGGGGAGTCGTCCGCCCTGATCACGCAGATCGAGGACATGGGATTGAACGACGACCCGCCAGTGAAGAAACTGATGGAGAACCTGCAGACGGTCACAAAGCAACGCCCCATGACGTCCACCGCACTGCGCAAGGCACTGCGTGAAGCGGACACGGCATACAAGAACCTGAACGACGAATACGGAACCCTCATGGACAAGAAGGCCGAGGAGACAGGCAAAACCCTCCAGTCACTCATACAGCAGGGGGAGGGGTTGAAGGACGCGCCGGATTCGACCAGCAAACAGGATATGGAAAAGCTGATGGGGGAGTGGAAGGGAGTCCAGGTCACCAAAGACAGCCTGAAGGACGCCGGCGACGCGGGGGAGCAGCTGCGCCAGCTGGTCGCGAAGGTCGCCAAGGAGAAGGCCGACAAGAGAGCCAAGGACGACGCCGAGAAGAAGGCGAAGGAGCAGGCCGAAGCCCAGAAGAAGGCCCAACAGCAGCAACAGCAACGCTCGCAGTCCAGCAACGGCAGCGGCTATTCGTACACGCCGCGACGCCAGTACACGACGCCGAAGACCACTCCGACGCCCACGCCGAAGAGGCAGACGACCACGCCCGCCCCCACGCCGACCCCGACGCCTACGCCACCGCCGGGCAACAGTGGGACGAACCTCTGAAAGCGGGAGGGCCGGAATCTTCTCCCGGCTCTCCCGCTCCGACGCCCCGTCAGGGGCGGTCATCACCAGATGACGTCTCCGCCGAACCAGCCATCGTCCCCGTCTGCATCCTCCGTGTCCGGGGTCTCCGGGACGGCGGGCTCGGGTTCCGGCGCGGGCGCGAGCTGCTTCTTCGCGCGGGTAGTGCGGCGCTTCTTCACCGGCTTGGGTTCCGACGCGGGCGCGAGCTCCGGATCAGTGATCTCCCCGGTGGTCTCGTCTACTTCAGAATCCTCGTCGTCGTCCATCATGGCCGGTTCCGCGTGGCCGACCTTGCCGGTCTCCGGGTCGAAATCGGGGGCGTTCTTCTTCAGCCATTCGGCCGCCGCCTGAAGGTCCTCGTCGCCGAAGATCTCGCCGAACGAGTATCCGCCGAGCCTCACGCCTCCGCCGATGATGAACACGGCCTCCAGATGGCAGGAGACGCCGGCGCCGGCGGGACTGGTCCATGCCTTGAACGTCACGCCCAGCATCGCGTTCTGGCCGGAGTACACCCACTTGTTCCACAGTTCCTCGATCTGCAGCGCCTGTTCGCGCTCCTCGTCGGATTCCGGCATGAGGATCGGGTCGGGCAGCTTGACGAACTTGTTCGCCTCGGACAGGTAGTAGATGTCGGGGCGGCGCTTGGCCTTGGCGTTGAGGTACCAGTGGTTCGCGCGTTCCGGGTACTTCTGGGCGGCGGTCATCTGCTTGGCGTTGTCGCCGGTGCCGTATGTCTGCACGTCGGTGTCGCAATCCTGCATGGCGCGGGATGCTGTCTGGATGGTGGCCTTCATCCATGTCTTCTTGGCGACGGCGTTCTTCATGGCGTTCGACTGGCCTTCGCGGAGCATCTTGATGTTGCGCGCCTGGGACGGATCGTCCTTGTCGAACAGGACGGTGAGGCTGTATGACGGCTTTCCCGCCACCGTGGTGCTGAAATGGCTCTTGACGTATTTCAGCAGCAGCATCGCGTTCTTCAGGTGGGCGGGGTTCGAGACGTCCTCCAAGGCGTCCATGTCGAGTTCGGGGCGCTTGGGATCGTCTTCCGCGGCGTCGTAGTTCTTCAATGCGTCATTGACGCTGTCGGCGTGCCCCCGGTCGGCGTCGTCCAGCAGCGCGTTCTCGTCGAACTCCTGCACGAGGTCGGGCTTGCCGTTCTTGTCGGCCTTGAACGACTGGGCCTCGTAGAGGCGGGGCCATCCGACCTGCACCACGCCGGTCTTGACGAGGGTTGACAGTTCCTTGCTCATTGGTTCTCCTATCCGCCCCGGCAGTCCGGCGGGGATTCCGCCGGATGGGGGCAACATGGTTCTTCTTTTGTGAGGACATGAACCAATATACGCAATATTTTGGACGTTGATTATGTTCGGCGTGTCGACTTGTTTTCCAAGGTTATTGACATGTTCACATCAACTGTGATATGCAGTTTTTTGAAGTCGCGTATACTGGTAATCGTCATCATACACCAAGAGGCCGGAACCCGTTTTCCGACCCCGACTATCTGCCGGAGGCGCGGATGAAACACTCGCTGCTCAAACAGCTCCGCCTGAAAGCAGGCAAAACAAAAAAAGAGATGTCCGAACTCTGCGACGTCAGCGTCAACACGTACACGAAGTACGAGAACGACACCGACGGCATGCCCCACGGCCTGTACCTGCACGTGCTCGAATATCTCGAAACGTCCTCACAGATAAGGAAAAAGATCATGAGCGAAACGATTCCGGCAACCGCGAGGTTCCTCACCCCGGAAGAACGAGACCAGGAGGACAAGCGCGACGGGTACACCGTGCCCATCCCCGAAGACCTGACCGAAGAGTTCCACCCCTCGCAGCCCGTCACCCCCAAGCAGATCGTCGCATGGGAGACCAAGGGCATCGAACCCTACCCCGGCTACGAGGAGGAGGAGAACAACTGGGCGAAGCGCTGGGAGGAAATCAACCGCGCGCAGCTCGCAGCGGACGGAGGCGGACTGCACGTCGCCGACCCCGTGGACGTGGACCCCGAGTTCGACCCGGAGACCGGGGAGCCGGTCACCTACGACGAACCCCAGATGGTCGTCGAAAAGAAAGGCGGCGAGACCCGGCTCTACGTTGACGAAGCCGACCTGACCGAAGAAGAGCTCTCCGAAGGCGACATCACGGACAGCAGGGAGGGGGAGTGACATGAGCCAGCGCGCACACACCCTCGACATCGACGACCCGGAGTATTTCGCGCTCCCGTCGCTCGACCAGAGCCAGCTGAAGCAGTTCCTCAAGAACCCGGCCGACTGGGCTTTCGCGCGGCTCGGCGGCGAGGAAAGCCAGCCGACCGACGCGATGCGATTCGGCACCGCGTTCCACGCCTTCCTGATGGGTACGGGCAACGTCGTCAGCCTCGACGAAGGCGAGACGTACAAATCCGCGAGGAACAGGCAGTGGCGCACCGAGCAGGAGGCCGCGGGCAACATCGTCGTCTCCTACAGCGACCTGACGCTGCTCAAGCGCATGAGGTCGAACATCGAGAAGATCAGCGGACGGGACGGATACCCCGACTACATGGGCATGATCCAGGAGGGGACCTGCGAGCAGGCCATCGAATGGACCGACGCGGCGACCGGGCTGACGCTCAAGGCGAAACCCGACCTCATCCCCGCCGGAACGGACTTCCTCGTGGACCTGAAGACCGCGGCCGCAGCCGACGAGGACTCGTTCTCCCGGTCTGCGTTCGACCACGGGTACCACATCCAGGCGGAGTTCTACCGTCAGGCCGTCGCCCTGTGCCCGGACGGCATGTTCAACCGCGGGACGCGCATCCCGAAGTCCGTGCAGTTCTGGGTGTTCGAGAAGACGGGGGCATGCGACTGGCAGCCTTTCACGATCAGCGCCGAAAGCCCGATCGCGGAATTCGCGCGGACCAGCATCCGCCAGGCGCTCACCGGCATCAGCCTCATGGCCTCTTTGGGAGCCGAGGCCGGTTACGGCGACAAGGATTCGGCCGACACGGCCGCGAAGTGGATCCTCGCATCCGGGTACGGGAGCGTGGAGATGCCCGACGGCAGCGTGCTGAACGCCGGTTATGACAAGCGACCGAAGGAGCTGGGGGTCCCCGACTGGGCCCTGCGGAAGGCGATGCTCACGGTCGGGGCCTGACGAGGCCGAAAAGCCATACGGCATCATCGGCGCCCGCAGTCCTGAACACGGCTGCGGGCGCCGTCGTATTCAGGCACATCAGCCACTCCGACGTGATACCCTGTAAGAGTCCACACAGTCAATTCGGGGAAGGATCCAAAAACGGCGGGACAGACACCCAGACGGCAAACGGCGAAACCGCTCACCGCCAGACAGCGGGGAGGATACCGGCTCGACCTGAGCATCCCCGTCGCATGGTGGAGCGGCACCGACACCATCCAGACCGAACGGCGCCGCGCCGAACGACGCGCACTGGTCAAGGCGTACGCCCGGCGCGAATGGCATGCGCTGAAAAAGTCCGGCGGAGCCTGGAAGGTCGGACGGTTCCTCGCGTTCATCACCGTCAGCCACCCCGGACAGGGCTACATGTTCCCCGCCCGCGCCGCCGAAACCGTCAAGCCGATCATCGACGCGGGAAGCGCCGAGAAGCTGTGGGAGGACGACGACAGCCTCCATCGGCATTCCACCATCTACGTGCAGGCGCCCGGAACCCCGCCGGCCGGACACTACGCCATCAGCGTGTACATCGTCCCCGTGCCCGACAGGCTGCCGGCGTTCCAGATCACCGGAAGTCTGTACCTCGCCGCGTCACGCCAATGGGACGGCATGCTGGACAAGCCTTCATGGCCCGACGGGTACGCCGTCACATTCCACGTGGACGACCGCAGGTGGATCACCAGCAACTACACCGACAGCGACCTGCTCGCCCGGCAGCGCGGGGCCCGCAGATCCCGCACGTTGGGCGACAGGCGCGGTTTCGGCGTGCGCGCCAAGGTGACGGCCGACCTGACGGCGGAAGCCCTGCTCCAGTGGCGCAGGCAGGCGTGCTGCGCGTACGACAGGTTCATCGTCCTCGCCGGCGTCGCATATCCGTACGGCGTCGACCGGGCCGATCCAGACAACAGCGCCGAGACCGTGAACGCCATCCTACAGGCCGGGATCACGGCCGGCGCGTGGCGGGACGTGACCATGAGGCATTGCAAGGGCGTCGCGTTCTTCCGCCTCCCGAACCTGAAACGCGGGGGAGTGCACGAGGTGCGGCTGATGGTCCTTCCCGTGCCGGAGGGGTTCCAGCTGTCGGGCACGATAGCGGATATGGCGGAACACGCTTGGGCGGAGCATGACAGGAGGTGCGCATGAGGGGACGGCTGATCGCGTTCGCGGCGTGGATGCTGGGCGGCGCAGCGCTCGTGTCCGCGGGCTTGGCGTACGCCACGTGGGCGGTGCCCGTGGACGGGATGCTGGACATCAGGGAGTCCGTGGTGACCATGATCCTCCTCGCGTCCGGCCTGGGCATGATGATCCGCGCGGCATGCATCCCGCTGCGCTCCGGCCTGCGCGCATTGCGCAGCCTAGCGAAACGCCGCAAGAGGGGCGACGACACGAAGCAACCGCCTCGAAATGACGGTCATGGTCGATTCTCTGATGGTTATGGTCGATTCTCGGCTAGGATGGTTGACGTCGGCACAAACCACGAGAACAAGGAGCAGACATGGCCGTTTGGGATCCGAAAAAACACCTGAGAGACCCGTTGGGACGATTCCGCAGCATGAGCCTCGAACCCGGCTGGCACGAATACCGCAGGGGCTCCGAGATCAAGCAGTACTACATCAACGACATGCGGCAGCTCGCGGACGGCTCGAACATCCTCCACATGAGCGCCCAGGGCCGTGTAACCGGCACCGCCAGGGATTCCGAGCCGATCGAACGAATCCACATCGTCGGCACCGACGAAGGCGAGCAGATGGCGATCGCCGCGAGCGGACAGACCACGTTCGGCGTCATCAACCACGACAAGCCCGCCCCACCCGAAACGTTCAGCCTCAACCGCGGGCACGAGTTCCAGCCCGTCGCCCACGGCCTGCCGGAGCACGAGACCGCGTTCGGCGGAACCCCGGAGCAGCTCAGCGGCCGCAAGGACGGGCGCGTGTACGACACGCTGAACGCACGGAAGGCCGAGCAGGCGAACCGGGACGCATTCGACGACCCGAAAGCCAGGGTGTACTCCGTCGACCCGCAGGAGCTCGCCGAGAAAGCCAAGGACGCGCGCAAATACTACGAGCGCGAGTTCGGCCTGGGCGAGGCCACCGCCCGCGAAATGCCCGTCTACGTGTACATGGACCGCAAGGGCAACGTCAACGTCACCCCCGTCTACAAGCCGGTGCGAGACGAGGACGGCACAATCCAGATGCGCAAGCTCCGCAGCCCCAACACGCATGGCGGCGGCGGCAGCGTGAAACTGACCGGATCAGACGTGACGCGCATGAGCCGCGCCATGCAGCAGGACGGTCTCGACCGCGTGGACATGACCATCAGCGGAGGCACCAACCTGAACCGCAACGGCAAGCCGCTGCGCAACGCGCTCCACGTGCGCAAACTATACCGCAACCCCGATTCCGGCGACTACGCGACCGTGTGGGGCACCATCGAAACCAAGAACAAGGGCGTAAGCCAAGTGCAGGCCACCGGAAGCTCGGAGAGCCAGCAGTCGAAGCTCGAATACCTGAAACAGACGCGCGAGGTCCGAGAGCACGCAGCCCGCAAATACGAGAACCCACAGGACCCGGCCACGGCGGCGAAGCTCATGCGCGTGAAATACGGCAACCGGACCTACAGCAGCGACGTCACCATGACGCCCGGAAGCAAGGACGGCACGGCGTTCGTCATCCGTTCCGCGAACGGACACCTCAGCCAGAAGGTCAACGCGCAGGGGCGTCCCATCGGGCTCGTCGCCAACGACGGGGAGGGGTTCGCCGCCCTCTACAACCGCGGCAAGGGCTTGAACGGCCGCATCGGCCAGGAGGACGCGCAGAGGCTGTACGACGGAAACTTCCGGGTGCTGCGGTCGGACAGCTCCATCGGGTACTATGCGCCGGACGGCTCCCCGACAAGGGGCGTGTTCCAGCGTGACGGGGAAAGCTACACGTACGGCCCCGACGGCCATCCGCTGCGAGTCACCCGCAGCTGACCGCGCCATATCACGTCGGGGGTCCACACGACCGCCGACGTGATATGCTGTAGAAGTCCACACAAGGATTCGAGACAGGAGTCACAACACAATGAGCTTCGATCTGAAAATGCGCGGCTACGACCCGGAACAGGTAGACAAACGCATCGAAGAACTCACAGGACAGAACAGCCAGCTCGGCAATCAGGTCAAGACGCTGACCGAGGAACTGGACAGCGCCACCAAGACCATCGACGCCACCAACACCCGCGCCAACAACCTGCAGCAGAAGCTCGCGGAACTCACCGACAACTACCAGAAGCTGTACCACACCGCGACCGCCCTCCAAACAAAGAACCAGGAACTGGAACGAAAAACCAGCCAGCCCCTGGACTACGCCAGCGTCGGCCGTGCCGCCAAGGCGATGATCGACGAGGCCACCGCCAAAGCCAAGACAGTCCTGGACAACGCCAAGGCCGAGGCCGAGCGCCTGACGCGCGAAAGCGAGCAGAAAGCGTCGGAGCTCACCGCCACCACGCTCGAAAAATCGAAGCAGCAGCTCGCCGACGCCGCGCATCAGGCCGAACAGGCCGTCAACACCGCCAAGACGGAGGCCGAACGCATCACCACGACCGCCCGCAAGCAGGCCGACGACATGAAGTCCGAAGCCACCGGACGCGCCGACAGGGAGCAGCAGCGCCTGGAGGGATACCGGGCCAGCATCAACGCCATCCGCGAACAGGTCGAGGAGATCGGAAGGATCATCGACTCCGGCGCGACCACGACACGGGCCAGCCGTCCGGCGCCCATGCCCCAGGACGCCCCCAACCTCGACATGGGCGACGCGACCATCGCCATGAAACCGACGAAGACCACGGACGCGGAAGACGGGAACCCCGCGGCGCCCCGCCCCTGACGCACAACGCCAAACCACATCCAAAAACAATCATAACCATATTTTTTTACGTCTTCCGCGTCATTTTGGCTACCATGGAAGACGATCCGAAGAACAAAGGAGAATCCATGCGAGAAGAAGAAAACCACGCCCCCAACCTCATCAAACGGGTCGGTACGGCGGCGGCAGTCACGGCGCTCACGCTGGGCACCGTCGGCGGCGCCACCATCACCGCGCTGGCCGACACCACCACCCCCGGAGACGGCGGCACCACGCCCACCACGCCCGAACAGCCGGCCACAGACCGCACGTACACCGTCACCGTCGGCCAGACCGGCGTCACGCTCAAGAAGAACGCGGAAGGCGTCTACGAGGCCACCCTCGACGGCTACAAGGGAATCCCCTCCGACACCCTGACCGCCACTACGACGGACGACACGGGCAATCCGATCGCCATCACGATCAAGGGCACCTTGAATACCGCCGAGGACACGACCGTCATCGGCGTGGTCAAACAGTCCGGATCCATCACCTACACCGGCGCCGGCGCGGACACCTCGGACGGGCAGCCGGGCGACAGGCTCCAGCTCACCGTCAACTACGCGCAGACCGTCGGCGAGAAAGTCACCCTCGGCAAGGACGACGACAACGCCGAGTTCAAGGGCGGCAAGGCCACGGCCAAGGACGCCACGCTCGACCTCAAGGACAAGCCCGACCGTGAGGACATCACCCTCAGCAACGGGCTGAAGCTCCCGATCGAATGGGACAAGCCCGTCCGCAAACCCGACACGGAAGGCAACCGGATCACGGTGACCTGCACCGGCAAGGCGACCGGCACGGTCAGCGTCGACAAGGACGGCGCGAAGGCCGAATGGCCCGTGGAAGTGGACATCAAGGCCGTCCGCTACAACACGTGGATGGGCACCGTCAACAAGACCACCAAGCCGTTCACCGTCAACAAGGACGGATCCCTCACCCTCGAATACGACACGATGGACGCACTGCCCGGCGACATGAGCGTGACCGGAGGCGACAGGAACCTCACCATCATCCCCAAGATCACCAAGAAGTCCAGCGCCACGACCGACAAGCTCGGCGTCATCAGCGTGGCCGGCCAAAGCGAATACGACAGCCCCGCCGAGGGCGACCAGCCCGCGTTCAAGGCGGCCGCGTCGTTCGCGTACACGGTCGGCAAGGAGATCACCATCAAGGGCGACGGCGGCTTCAAACAGGACGGCGGCAAGTACACCGCCTCCTACGACAAGTTCACGCTCGACAACCAGAACAAGCCCGACGGCAACGACATCGCCCTGAGCGACGGCACCAAGGCCACCGTCAAATGGGACGACAAGACCACCACCGTCGACAAGGACAACGGCAAGGGTGGCACCGCAGTGTACGTCCGACTGCACGGCACCGCCACCGGCGTCATCGACGTGAAGGACGAGGCCACCGGCGAACACCAGCAGGAAACCTACCTTATCGACGTGACCGCTGACCGAGCGCAGGACAAGAGCCTCAACATGCTGACCGTCACCCGTACCGACGCGAAAGGCGGCAAGGCCAGCATCGACGTGCCCGGATTCGACCCGGCCAAGCACGAGTACACGCTGGAAGCGCTCCCGTACAGCACGATCGGCGACGCCTTCACGCTGAGCGCAGACACCGGCGTGGACGCCACCGTGTCCAAGCCGACCCTCACCCTCGGCGCGGAGTCGGAACGCATCTTCCACATCACCGTCAACGACGTGGATTACACGGTCAACGTGCCGTTCCAATCCGCCGACATCAAGGCCGACAGCAAGGCCAAGCTCGAAGGCATCTACGTCAACTACACGGGCGCCGCGACCAAGGGCCAGCTGATCGGAAACTGGAACCCGAACCGCCTCGACTACACCATCACCCTCGGCGCGGACGCGAAAAGCCCCTACGTTCTGCCCGTCGCCCCCGAAGGCGTCAGCATCCAGGCCGGCGACGTGACCCAAAGCGCCCAAAGCTCCAAGCAGGCTTGGACAGTCACCTACGACGCGACCGGCGAGAGCCGCACGTACACCGTCACCGCGAACCGACCCGTCAAGACCGCCGTCACCGAGTTCAAGCCGGCCGACCCGATCAGGCAGGACGGCACCGTCGAACCGTCCGACGACCAGGATGCCAGCCTCGCATCCCACGGGTACGTGACCGCCGACGGCAAGTACATTCCGGTGGAAGGCGACGAGTACACCATCCCCGAAGGCGGCACGTTCAGCTACGAGCCGAAGATCGGGCAGTCCGCGACGGTCAGCAGCACCCACACGGCCATGACGTACGAGTACACGGTCACCGTACTGCCGAAGGACATGTCCGGCTATCCGAAGCAGCACACGTACAAGGTTACCTACCTGACGAAGGCCACCCACATGGCGCAGCTCACCGGCATCGGCGTGGACGGCAAGCTCATCGGCGGATTCGACCCGGCCAAGCACGAGTACTCCACGCAGGTCAATGACCCGAACGAGTGGGTCGTGAGCCCCCAGTACGACAAGACGGCCGGAATGTCGGTCAGCACCGTGAAGAAGGGGGCGGACGCGACCATCACCGTGACCAGCGGAGACGGTCTCGTGTCCACGACCTACCGGCTGCACGTCACCCGCAAGCCGTTCGGAGGCAAGGGAACGGTCGGCGCCGGCGGCCAGCTCGCGCAGACCGGCATGAGCATGGGCGTGATCTCCGGCATCCTCGCGGCGATCGTCGCGGTCGGAATCCTGATCTGGGCGGTCGGCGGACGCTACGCCAAGAAGGGCGAGCACGCCCCCGACGCCGAACCCGACGACGCCACGGCCCAGTCCGACGACGCCGGCAAGGAATCCGAGTCCAACCCGGACGACTGACACCGATCCGGCCGCGGGTCGAACCGCGGCCGGACACCCCACGCACTATCCAGCGGAACCGCGACGAAGCCGACACCGGGCACATGATTCTTCTTTTCCGGCCGGGGACCCTCCTGCAATCGGAACACGGCCGGAAAAGATCTCCAAAAACATTAATAATCGAAATTTTTTACACCATTTCCGTCATCTACACTAAACTGAAAACCGGGCGGCCGCGGCCGCGCTACCATGCGCGCACAACGGCCCAAGACCCTTCAGAACAATCCCAGTCAGAAGACAAGGAGACGGAAATGACAGGCACTACAGCCGGCATGCGGCTACGCAAGGCGGGGACGCTGATCCTCGCATTCGCGGCCGCCACGGCAACACTCGCCATCGGGGCATTCGCGCCCCACGCGCACGCGACCACGGCCGAGGGCATCACCATCACCGCGGGCGAGAACATGACGTTGGGCGGCCGCACGTTCAACGCCTACCTGATCGGCACCTACACGGACATCGTCCAGGCGCACAGCAAGGTCACGAGCTTCAACGTGGTCGGCACCACCGCGTCGAACACGTGGGCCAAGGACGCCATCGCCAAGGTGAACGCGGAGACCACGGACACGTCGAAGCGAATCAGCGTGCCGACCGGCTACGACGAGGCTGGCGCCATCGCCAAGGTGTCCGACGCCGGCACGCTGCGCAAGCTCGCGCAGGCCCTGGCCGCATCGAAGAGCATCCCCGCGGCCGCAGCGGCCGACCGGAAGTCGGACACCGGCACGCTGAACATCAACGTGCCCGATGGCCTGTACCTGGTGACCGACTCAAAGGGCCTGCCCATGATCCTGGGCACCAGCTTCGCGGGCATCAACCTCGACGGTCAGACCATGGGCCAGCTCGTCATCAAGAACAAGGCGGTCGAACTCACCAAGAAGATCCTGGTGGACGGCAAGGAGGCGGACGCGGGTTCCGTGACCGTCGGCCAGAGCGCCACCTACCGCTTGCACTTCACCACCCCGAACGCGGGCAATGACGGCACGGTGACCACCGGCCGCATCGTGGACACGCCGACCGGACAGACCTACGTGGACGGTTCCGCGAGGGCCGCCCTGTCCGACGGCACGGACGTGACCGGCCTCATCGACGTGGTGAAGGGCGCCGGCACGCTGCCCAAGAGCGCCGACATCCCCAACCAGAAGGACCTGGCCGTTCCCGCCGGCGGCGTCGGCTTCAACGTGACCCGACTGATCGCCGCGCACCCGAACAAGGCCGTGACCATCACCCTGAGCATGACGGTCACGTCCACCGCGGACGAACAGCACCAGCAGGCCGCCGACGGCTACTTCGACTACTACGACGGCGCGACCCCGCCGGACCCGAACCAGCCGCCGACCCACACGAGCGTGCAGGTCACCACCTACGGTTTCACGCTGAAGAAAGTGTCCCAGGCGGACAAGACCCAGCTGGTCAACAACGCGGGCTTCAAGATCCAGGACAAGAAGACCGGCAAGTGGCTGTCCTGGAACGCGGCCAACAATCAGTGGGTCGCCAAGGACAGTGAGGCCGACGCGGCCGTGCTGCTGACCGGCGACTCCAACCACGACGGCACCGTGGACGCGACGGATGACGCGGCCAAGAAGGGTCTGATCGTGTTCACCGGCCTCGCCGCCGGCGACTACCTGGTCAAGGAGACGCAGGCTCCGACCGGCTTCACGTCGGCTGCGGCCGCCATGCCGTCCTTCACCGCGGCCGTGGGCGCCCAGAACTCGTTCAAGGGGTCCGGCCTGACCGCGGAACTGATCACGCCCGACGGGCAGAACGTGACGGTCGCCAACGTGGACTCGCTGCTGAACCTGCCGCAGACCGGCGGCGTGCTCACCCTCGGCGCGTGGCTGCTGATCGGCGGCCTGCTCGTCGCGTGCGCCATGACGACCGGCGTGTTCGGCGTCAGGCACCGCATGATGGCCCGCAAGGCCTGACCCCGACCTGGTGGCGGGGATGGGCCGCAAACCATCCCCGACACCCTCTTGTCCACATCCTTTCGAAGGGGTTTTGATGTTCTTCAGCAAGATTGTCGCCGCACTGGTAGCGGCGATCGTATTGGTCGTGGGCGTCGCCGCACTGGTAGCGGCGGCCGCAGTGAGCGCGGGCGTCGCCCACTGGCATCATCACGACGCCCAGCACGACACCGGCTTCAAGGCGTACAGCGAGCACAATCCGCCACTCGACGGCATCGCCGCCTGATATCCACGGAAAGACAGCGGGAGGGACAACGCCCCTAACGACGCGCCCCTCCCGCGACCACCATTCTCACAAGGGAAGAAGAATGACAATACCCATCATCAAAGCGATCGCCGCGCTCATCGCCACGGCAACGCTCGGCACCGGAGCCACGGGCACGGCCACGGCCGCCGGACTCACCGACACCCGCACCGACGCCGCGGCGACCACAGTCACCGCCACCGCCGACACCAGCAGCCTGCCCGACCACCTCATCAACGGCACATTCGACTATCCGACATGCCCGGGCGGGAAAGCATCATGCGACGTCGACCCGACTACCGGCTGGGGCGGCTTCTACAAGGACTTCGGCGGCGACAACAAATTCGCCCCCATCGACAACTGGGATCGTTCCAAGTTCGGCTGGGACAGCGATCAGGAGGGCATGCGCCCCGACCAGCAGCCCACCTCGCATCAGAAGCTACAGCATTGCGTGCAGCTGGGCCATGCCAACAACAACAACGGCCAGAAGGTGAACCGCTACGCGGAGATCATCGCGGAGACCCCGACCGGAGCCATCTATCAGGACATCGCCACCGTTCCGGGCGTCATGTACAGGTGGACACTCAAACATGCAAGCGCCAGCACGTCCCACGCCGACAGCATGGCCGTCATGATCGGCGACCCCGGCAAGGAAACCGCGCAGGAGGCCACCCGAACCACCGTCAACGGATACGGCGACAAGCTCGGCAAGGTCGGCACGACCATCACCACCAGGGGGCCGGGTGTCGCATGGGAGACGTATACCGGAACATATATCGCCACAAGTACCGTCACGCGATTCACCTACCGAAGTCTTCAGGGCGACACCAAGTTGCTCCACACGGGCAATTGGATTGATGATGTGAGCTTCGACAAGGCGTACAAGCTGACCTATGACAAGAACGCCAGCGACGCGACCGGACAGGTGCCTTCCGACCAGTATGGCAAGGAGAACACCACCCAGCCGGCGAAAACCAACGGCAACGGCAAGGTCAGGCTCGCGTCCGACACGACGGCTCTGTCGGATCACTTGGTCAACGGTGATTTCAGCGTGAACTACCACGACCAGTGGAAGAACACGGATTGGACGAGCATCGACCCGAACAACGGCAGGACGCTGATCCCCTGGAAGTGGTATGCCATCAATGGCTGGGATAAGGCCAAGTTCGCATGGTCCAGCACGCAGAAGGCCGGCAGCTACATAGAGCAGAAGGCCAACGCGGTCGAACTCCAATACGACGCGCACGCCGACAACATGTACGCCGAACTCTGCGCTTACGAGGCCGGCACCGCCATCTACCAGGATCTGAAGACCGTGCCCGGCACCCTGTACAAGGTGAGGCTCAAGCACGCCAGCTTGTCCAGCGCGTATCTCGACAAGATGCAGGTCATGATCGGTGCGCCCGGCCACGAGACCCCCGTCGAGATGACCCGCACCACCGTCAACGGGCACGGCGACAAGCTCAACGAGAAGTCCACCACCATCGCCACCAAGGCCACGAACGGCAACGACCGCGACCACGGCGACCAGTGGGAGACCTACGAGGGCACGTACATCATCCCCGCCAACCAGACCGTCACCCGCTTCACATTCAAAAGCGTCGACGCCCGCAGCCTCAACAGGGGCAACGCGCTCGACGACATCGTGTTCGACAAGGCGTACAGGCTCTCTTACGATAAGAATGCATCCGACGCCATTGGTAGTGTCCCGTCGAATGAGCGTGGCAAGGAGAACACCGTCCAGCCCGCCAAGGCCAAGACCACGGGCAGTGTCAGACTCGCGGCTGACAAAACCACTTCCGGCCTGACGGAGCAGATTGTCAACGGCGGCTTCGACTACCCATCCGTACCGTCATGGACGACATTGTCTGAGTCGGGTTCGAACAAATACAACAAGGGCAAACTGTTCGTCACCATCAATCCCGGTACCGGCAAATACGGTTCGGGATGCGCCATGTCCACCACAGGCAGGGCTATCCCCAATTGGAACAGGTTGAATTTCGCTTGGAACTCCACCCAGGGAGACGTGCATCATTCCGGCGGCATGAGCTGTGAGGCTGGCAATGTGGAACTCAATTACGATTCCGTCCACCACAACCAGTTCGTCGAACTGACCGCCGACCAGCAGGGCACCGCGATCTACCAGGATGTGAAGGTCACGCCGGGCACCATGATGAAATGGAGTCTGAAGCATTCCAGCGCGACCAGCGCCTACGTGGACAAGATGCAGGTCATGATCGGCGAACCATACAAGGAGACCGCGCAGGAAGCCACCCGAATCACGTCCGAAAACGGCAACAAGGTCGGCGATAAGATGACCACCATCTCGACCCCGACCACGTCCGACCGCGCGGACAACAAGAAGTGGGATACATACTCCGGCACGTATCTCGTGCCCGACAAGGTCACCACAGTGCGTTTCACCTTCAAATCCATCGCGTCCGCGGAATGGTATTCCGGCAATGACCTGGACGACATCAAGTTCTCACGCTCATACCAGCTTTCCTATGACAAGAACGCGCAGGATGCGACCGGTTCCGTCCCGTCGAATCAGCGTGGCAAGGAGAATACCGTCCAGCCCGCCAAGGCCAGGGGCACGGGAACCGTGAAGACAGTCGCGGACGTCGATTCGTCCAAGTCGTTGACCGTGAATCCGGGTTTCGACGTGCCGGACTATTCGAAGCTCGATGACGGCGGACTGCACTGGATGTACGTGAGTCCCGCAGAAGGCAAAGCGTGGTCGTATTACGACTACATCAATCCCGCTCAGCCGAGACATCAGGTCGCCGGTCTGAGCCAGGCGACGTTCGGCTGGCGGGAGTTGACCGGCGGCGACTATAAGACCACCTCGTTCGAGCTTCACCGGGAGAAGGACGGCAATGTGTGCGCGGACGTGCATGGCAGCCGTACCATCGGCCAGACCATCGACACGCAGGCGGGTGTGGCATACACCGTGAGCATTCGCCATTCGGGTCGATCCAAGGGCAACGCGGGCAGCGTGCAGGTGCTCGTCGGACCGGACAAGGACCATTTGCGGCCGTTGGAGATGAGCCGTATGAACGTGTCCCGCACCGGCGCGAAATACGGTGACAGGATCGGCAAGGTCGGCACGGTCATCACCACGCACTCCGATTCGGTGGACTCCACCGAGGGCGACCATCCCGCGTGGGACCATGCCGACGATTGGGAGACGTATTCCGGCACGTATGTCGCGACCGGCGGCAAGACCGTGTTCGCCTACCGTGGCGTCGACAAGAACGGCAACGCCGTCTCCGGTAACGACTCGGTCGTCGATTCCGTGATCGACGATCTGAGCTTCAAACTCGCCTATCGTCTGTCCTACGACAAGAACGCGCAGGATGCCGCCGGTTCCATCCCGTCCGATAAGGCCGCTAACACCACTCGGCCCGCGAACTCGGAGACCGACGGCAAGGTGTCCGACCTCGTGCAGCGCACCACCACGCATGCGGACGGCAGTGTGACCGTCAAGACCATCGACACGAGTACGGACGTGGTGTCCGGCTGTCAGGTCTACTATCCGGTCGGCGCGAAGATCCGTCTTGCCACGCTGGCGAAGGACGACGACTGCTGGGACTCCACTATGTTGACGAGACCTGACGTGGATGGTAGGAAGATGAAGATGCTCGGCTGGTCGGAATCTCGGTACCAGGATGACAACGCTGGTGCTCTCTCAACCATTACGCCGACCGTCACCATGCCCGTGGGAGGCAAGACCGTGTACGCGGTGTGGGTCAGTTCCGGCGTGACCCTCACGTACAATGTGAACACGCCGGAGGGCGTCACCCCGCCGGTCACGCCGAATGGTATCACTGTCCCCTACAACACGGTCATCAACGACACATCCGGCTGGAAGACCGGCTCCACGACAATCATCCCCGGCTACCGGTTCCTCGGCTGGTACACGGACCCCAGGGATGTGATCGAGCCTACTGACCCCAGATGTGAGATATACCCGGACATGACCATGTGCCAGCCACAGACGGTTCCCCTCTACCCATTTTGGGGAAGGGCTTTGACAGCTGATATCACCGTGTACGCGCATTGGGAGCGGGCGGACACCCAGGTCATGTATGACGCGAACGGCGGCAAAGGGGCGCACGCGCCCACAGACGGACGCCAGCATTCGACGATCACCACGCCGTCCGACGTGTCCCAGTCGTTCAGTCGTGACGGCTACTCGTTCGCCGGGTGGAACACGAAGCCGGATGGCAGTGGCGTCTCGTACAAGGATGGTGACGGCGTGCCCGTCGAGGATAAGGTCGTCACCCTGTACGCGCAATGGCGGGCGAAGATCTTCGTCATGCCGGAGGCCGGCGGCAAGGGTGGCCCCTCCCCGTTGACCGTCATCCCCGCCGTGATCGCGGGCCTAGCCCTGATGGTGGGTCTGGCCGGCACGCGCCGCCGCTTCAAGGCGAGCCGTCAGACGGGCCGTCACGGCCGCTGACCCGCCCCCTGGAACAAGTGCCCCGCATACGGTCCGACCGGCCGGCGCGGGGCACCCCCGTCACCAAGGAGGAGACATTGCGTTTCCCTGATTTCGACCAGCTCGTATCCGTCGCCGGCCGCATGGCGCGACGACGGTCCCGCCGTCGCGCACGCATGATCCTCCAATCCCAACTCGCGTTCACCCTGACCGCGATCCTGCTCATCCTGGCCGTCGGCGCGATGCTCCTGCCGTTCGCCCAACAGGCCAGCATGGACCGGCGGCTCGACGCGCAGGCCCGCCGGGCGGCCTCCACCGCACTGGGCTTCCCGCACTCGTCACGCAGCACCATGATCCAAGCCGCGGTCACGTACAACAAACAATTGCTCGCGGGAGGACAGCCCGTGCTCGGCGAGGAAACCGACCCATGGTCAGGGTCGGACACGCACGGGGATTTCACCGGATCCGACGACCGGGAGTACGAGCGGCTGCTGAGCTTCGACTCGACGGGCGTCATGGGACGGGTCCTCATCCCCTCGATCAGCGTCGACCTTCCCATCCGGCACGGCTCCGGCAGCCAGGTGCTGGAGACCGGCGCCGGACACCTGCATGGCACGAGTCTGCCTGTCGGCGGCGACGGCACTCACACGGTCATCACCGCGCACTCGAACATGAGCACCGCGAGCTTCTTCACCCGCCTGGACGAGTTGAAGGAAGGCGACCCGTTCTACCTGGAGGTCGCGGGCAATACGCTCGCCTACCGGGTGAGCGGCATCCGCGTCGTCAACCCGCGCGGCAGGGCATCCGACTACGATTTCCTACGCGCCCGCAAAGGCATGGACGAGGCGACCCTCCTGACCTGCACGGGGCCGGGTAACACGAAACGCCTGCTCGTCACCGGCGTGCGCAACCGCATGCCCGACCAGATACCCTACCCGGGCCGGGCTCCCAAGGACCGGACGGCCGCGCTCAAAGGCACGCTCGCCGCATCCGGCACGACCCTGCTCGCGGGCGGCGTCACCCTGCGCACGATCCGCCGACGCCGACCGCCGGATGGACGACACCGGACGGATCCTTTCCACAACCACCGCAACCATTAAGAAGCAGCAACCTTGACGGATTTTTGGCGTGTAAGCCCGGTATTTCAATGCCGGGTCTGCACGCCTTCTCATATTGTTGATTACTCAATATACTGCGACAAGAACAACCGTGAAAGCCAAGCGGTGTTCCACTGCCACAATTGCGGACATGAGACGAACGCCGACGTGAACGCGGCTAAGAACATTCTCAACCGCGCGTTAGGAACGAACGGCATGGACGATGCCGAAGAGTGGAGACAACCCGTCCGCCAGCCGGTTCAAGCCGGTGGTGGGCACTGTCAGTGAAACTCGAACCCCTGCGATGCCTGTCGGAATCCCCTGTTCAGGGCATGTCCGGCAAGGTAACAGGAATCACGGGATTTCAATCCCGTGAGGAAGTCAACGGCTTGGTGGTATGTTAGTCCACTAAAAAACTGATTCGTTAGTCCACGTTCGTTGGCGTGGATTATCGGACCAGTTTTTCGCGTGGACTAACGTACCTGTTTTTAGTGGACTAACGTACCGTTTTCCCGATCAGTACTCGTCCACATGACCATACGCCCCATACACAGGGTCGAACGACTCCCGCCCATGAGAATCCTCGGCCGGACGCTCCGTCTTGTCGACCCCACTCAATTCAGTACGTGCCATGACAAAGGAAAAGATCTGCAATACGACCAGCAGCAGAAGGAACACCCCGCCTATCAGCGCAATCAGCCCGACAGGATTGAAATTGCCCGAAACCGAGCCGGAAAGCCAGTCCCAGATGCTCCCGGCTTTCACATCGGAAGCATATTCGGGACTGTCCACGCTCATCTCACGACGCCACGCATTGATGCCGGCAAGATAAGGGATATAGCCCAACAGGGGAGCCACGAACGTGGCGATGCTACCGGAAAGCCATGTGACCCACCGGAATTTCCGATATAATCCAGTGAGGCGGTAAACGAAACGCATACTCCCATTCAACCATGTCGTCTGATTGGTCGACGACTATAAAGAGATATTTAACTAATAAGATATGTCACTATAAGCGCGGCCGGGAAACGATGACGCGAGTAGGCATCAAAGCATGTCGAAAAGTACGATAATCCACTAAAACAGGTACGATAATCCACGGAACCGAATACGATACCCCACTAAAACAGGTACGATAATCCACGCTGAAAAGTACGCTAGTCCACGTCGAAAACATCGAACCGGAGCGGATAGTACGATACTCCACGCCGATCAGGTACGATAATCCACTCCTTGACTTCCTCCCCTTCCTTACGGAAGGGGATTCCTGTCATCCGTCGGACTCTCTACCCCGCCCATTTTGAGACGGGGTGCAGAAATATTGACTAGTCAAAATTGTGGCGGAACAGTGCGAAACCCGGTACGCTGGTCCACGTGCGCGCATTCGCGGCGTGGACTACCATACCCAAAAAGGATCCAGCGGTGATACGCGCCACTGTTCGCGGAGGAAAGATGGGACTCATGTGTACTGGCGGGCGAATAGTCCGCGGGTCTGATGAACTTGCTGCGTATGAGGCCGGGCTACATCGTGTGGGGCGGGTTTCTGCACGTGTGGGTGAACAAGCGCTTTTGGTGCCAGACGCCAGGTATGGATGACGACATGCGGCATACGCTGATGGCATTCCTGCTGTGCTGGAGCTGTTCCGTGCGTACAAGGCCTACTATGACCAGCTGCGACGTGAGGTCCCGGCCCCGTATGCGGGTGTGGTGGCATGGCCGGACCAGTGCGACCCGCGTTTCCCGCTGCCGGGCGACCCGCGCCGCGCGAACTACATCCCTATGTGAGGCGGCATCGCAACGGTACGATAGTCCACGCCGAAACGGCGCCGCTGCCGGTCAGGCGCCCAATGCGCGCCGCTCCGCGCGGGCCGGAACCGACGTGGGCGACGGGTGAAGGATCACGCCATGCCGGTCGGTGTCCACGCGGACGGCTGGATACACCTCGCGCACCTTGTTCAACGCATCACGGAACTTCTTCTTGAAATTGTTCCGGTCGGTGATGCTGTCCCCGAACCGGTCATGCAGCCAATCCCAATCCAAAGGAAGGTCATGGCGAAGATTCTTCATGGTCCCGGTCAGCCACACGTACAGGTCATAGGGGAGCACGCTTCGCCGTGACAGCAGGATCTGCATGGCCCTCGTGTCGAACGGGGCGCTTTCCCTGGCGAGACGATCCCACACCTCGTCGGTGAGGATGAACTTGGCTCCGCTGAAATCCCGGTTCTTCTCGTTGTCCACGAACCGTACGGCCTTGACCATCTGAACGTTGATGCTGTCGTACATGGAGCCGCCGCCGACGAAACCGGTCTTGCGGCGGATGCTGATATGACAGTACAGAAGCCGGCGCAGCTGATCCTGCAGATTGTTGACGGACTTGCCTCCGCGCGGTATCCCCAACTGCTCGCACAACTGGTACATGCTGGGAATCGTTATCGAATGCGTCTGCGGATCCACCACCGAGCTTTTCGACCGTATCTGCTTCGCCATCCACGCCATGAGCAGGCGCGGGTATTTGCCGTAGGGAAACTCGCGGGAACGGGTAATGCTGTCGATTCCGGCTTCGAGGATGTATTCGACGGTGTTGTTGTCCTTGCTGACGAAATCGGTGCCCTCCGGCGGCGGGGTGGCTGGGAACAGTGTGGATGTGAGGATGGAATGCCCGTACCAGATTTCCTTGCTGTCCGGCTGACGGGATTCGATGTCGGCGAGGGTCGCCGTCCGTTCGAGCGCCAGTTCCAGTTGCCGGGACCGTGCTTCGTCGTTGTCCTCATTGTGCATGTGGGTTATTGTAGCGTTTTTCCCCGATTCCCGACACGCGATGCGGGAGAACGGTTCTGCTGGTTTTGTTGACACCCCAATCCGACGTGATATACTGTAGAAGTCCGCACAAAAAACAACGTGATTCGCCAAAACCGCCACAAGGCGTGAAGGGGACTCCGGCATGTCCGGGAAAACCCCTTCACGTCGAAAGGCCGGGCCATTGAAAACAGAAGAGAGACACATCAGATACTTGGAGGCAACACCAAGCCCGAACGGGCCGGTGGACAAGACCTCCAAAACAGTCACGTCGCATTAGCGACGTGCACGGGGCTGACAGGCTTTCGATGGCCTGCCGGAGACCTTGTGCTACGTGCCGGGGACCGATGGGAGCAACCGTCATCAAACCCATCACCGGAATAAACGCCAACACCGTTTCTTCTCAGCGTTTCATGCTCGCCGCATGAAACCCGACTCCGCCATCTGCCGGTCGAACGGCCGGAGTCGGACAACCTGTGACCGGACTGGTCGGACAGTCGGACGACGGATTCGCCCGGCCAGCATATGAACGTCGTCTACAAGCCGCGCGGGTTCGCCGAACGCACCCGTCCGCGGATGAGCGTCAAGCGTCGGATACGCACGTGATGGCAAGCGATGGTTGACGGCAGGCCAGACCCGAGTTCGATTCTCGGCAGCTCCACTAGGCGGGAGGTGCGCAACGCCCCGTCGAAACCCGGCATGCCCCACGTGCGTCTTAGGGGTGTGCCGGACTGGTAACAGCCGGATAACCCATGTTGTCGCACCTGCATGGCCGGCCGGTTCCGTAGCTCAACTGGACAGAGCATGCATGGGCATGGATGGCGGTTCGAATCCGCCCGGAGCCACGTTTTTGACAGGTCTTACAACCGGAGAGTCGAGGACTGTGAAGAAAAACTGGAAGAGCGTGCAAATCCTAGGTCGCACGCTTGGAAGGAGAGGTTTCGCAGGAGGTCAGGAAAACCGGTGGAGACAGTCTAAACACGCGAAAGAATCAAGATGAAAGCATCGTGGTACTGCTTAAGACGGTGCCAGAATCTGAGGAAATCGCGTTTAATAGGGCACGTACGTAGCTGGTAAGCCACGGAGTCCTGTCAAAAATATCGGATTGTGGCGCAGTTTGGTAGCGCACGTGCTTTGGGAGCATGGGGTCGCAGGTTCGAATCCTGTCAATCCGACTCGGAGACCAGCCATCCCTCTTTCAGCTGGCGGACAACACGTCACCGCCGTGCGACGTATCCGAAAAAAGCACGGCCATGCGGATGTGGTGCAGCGGTAGCACGCCTGCTTCCCAAGCAGGAAACCGCGGGTTCGAACCCCGTCATCCGCTCTATCCGGAAAACCAAAACAATGGATCTGATCCAACAATGGGACTCGTAACCGTCCTTTCCATGTGGACACTTCCGGAGAAAACATGGACGAACAGCCTCGGCATGGACTCCCGCCGTCAAGAACGGAAAAACATGCCATCGCCTCTTTAGTTCAGCGGCTAGAACAGCGGACTTTTAATCCGCGTGGCACCGGTTCGAATCCGGTAGGGGGCACGATGCATGGTACATCGCCATGCGTAAGCGCATCAATCTATTATCGGATAGGCTGTGGCAACTTCTTCTTCCGGCCGCGCGCGAAACAGGGGGAAGGAAAACACACTAGTGCGACGAACCAGGGAAGGGCCTATAACCCAGATCCCATAACAGTCCGTCGTACGGCGCCTCTGTAGCTTAAATGGTAGAGCAACGGTCTGAAGCACCGTGGATGCTGGTTCGATTCCAGACGGAGGCACGAAGCAATCCATCCGATCAATGGACTGCTTTCAGGGAGTGATCGAACAATCCTATCGGAAACAGTGGGATATGATGCGCCGGGCCCGGCAGGGTGGTTTGCGACCGAACCGGCGGCACGTCCAGAGGGAGCTTGCACACGGCTCTGTTTGTCCTCGACGCTGGCGGTGAAATCCAATCCGCCCTCCCGCGTATCCCTCCCGTCACTCTTTCGGGGTTGGCGGGATGGGCGCTCTTCTTCGGATCCCGGTCACCGGAGCGACATCAGTGATGACCGGGACACTCGCCCTTGACGGTCTTGACGCGGGTCCGAATCCCGCGAAGGGCACTGGGCCGCGACGTATATCCTCAGCTTGCGGCCAATCCCGTGACGCTGTCTTCGTCATGGGATACGAGGAGGCGGGACTACTTCTCATTCCGCCTTACCCTCATGCCGGCTCCGGGCATCGCGCCGGTCCTTCACGAAGCGATGCGGACGGCCTTGTGCTGTCGGGCGGCACGCCGAAGACTGACGTGCAACCGGGATCGCCGCCTCTCCGTAAAGAGCGATCCCGGCCCGCGTGGGGCTTGAACCCCCGCGCGGGCACGAGGCCAAACGGCCTTCGCAGTGAGGCGTCTCCCGTCTCGCTGTGTGGTATCACGTCCGGCCGTGTCACTCACGGTTTTCCATTGCGGCCGGACACTCGCCCCGCTGATGCAACAGGCAGACATGGAGCGCCCAAACCGCGCCTTCTGAAGGTTCGAATCCTTCGCGGGGCACCAGGTCACGGCCGGAACATGAAAGCCATGACCCACAACCGTCCGCCGCCGACTGGGTTCTCTGTCAAATTCCTCTTCAACGGCCGGCGACGGACACCACAACACAACAGGAAAGGACGATCAATGGCAAGCATCAACCGCAAGCCCAACGTCCGCACCCACGAGGGCGGACGCGCGACGCGACGCACCCCGAAACAGGAACTGTTCGTATTATGCGCAGGATTCCTCAACGAAGACTCCTTCTACGAGACCTCCGGCCAGACCAGGCTCCGGCTCGGCCAGCTCGCCACACAAGTGTGCGACGACGCGGAATGGTGCCTGAACCTGGTCACATGGCTACGCGGCGACGGGGGACTGCGCACCGCAGCCCAACTGGCCGCAATCGCAATCGTCCACGCCCGACTCGCCAAACACCAGTCCGGCGCCAACCGTCGGATCATCACGGCGTCGATACGCCGCGCGGACGAAGGCCCCGCACTGCTCAACGCATGGAAGACCGGTTACGGGACCATCCCGAAACCGGTCAAGCGAGGCGTCGCGGACGGGCTCACCAACCTGACCGAAAACGCCTACCTCAAATGGGCCGGCAAGACAGGCAAAGGCATGATCACCATCGCCGACGCCATCCGCCTCACCCACCCCAAGCCGCGGGACGAACGCCAGTCGGCGCTGTTCAGCCTGAGCACGGGAAACCATGACGGCGAAGACCGCAAGGCGCTGCTGCTCGCACTGCCGGTCATCAGCGCCCGCGAACGGTTCAACTCCATGAGCGTCGAACAGAAGATCAGGGAGCTCACCGGCGAACACGGGACGGAACTCATCAAAACCGCCCGGCTCACCCACGAGACCGTCTTCAGCGCGTTGGGCGAACTCGACCCGGACACCGCATCCGCCATCTGGGAGCAGCTGATCCCCGGCATGGGATACCAGGCGGTCCTCATGAACCTGCGGCGCATCATCACCACGTGCGGCGAACAGTCTCACGCGACCGGCATGGCGCTCGAACGGGTCAGCCATCCCGACGAAGCCGGATACGCTCCGATGCCGATCAGCTTCCTGAGCGCATGGCGCAACACCCCGGACATCGCACACCCCGCGTTGGAACAGGCCGCGAGGCTCACCCTACGCCGCGTGCCCGCACTGGACGGGCGAACGCTGATCATGCTGGACCGTTCCGGCAGCATGAACTATCCGCTCAGTGAACGATCCACACTCACCCGGTTCGATGCGGCCGCCGTGTTCGCGTGCGCATTGGGGTTGAGAAACCCCGGCGGCATGATTGTCCCGTTCGGATGGGATGCGATGGAACCAGTCCGCGTGGAAGGGGAGAATCCCCTCGCCATGATAGGCCGGCTCGGCAACCCGTACGGGGGCACCCGTGTCGGGGCCAGCGTCCAGCAGGCGTTCCGCAAAGGCTCGTACGATCGGGTCATGGTCATCACCGACGAGCAGACCTCATACGGTGACACGACCGACCTCAGCCGCGCGGTGCCCGACGGCACGCCCCTGTACGTGTGGAATCTGGGAGGCTACCAGGCTTCGCTGTCTCTTGGCGACAGGAACCGAGTGAACCTCGCGGGTCTCACGGATTCCGCGTTCGCGCTGATTGAGTTCAACGAGACCGGCGCATGGCCGTGGGATATACGGTAGGATACTGTCGTAGGGGAGGTGCGCAGGAAGCGGATACTTCAATTGCTATGGATCCGCCGGCTCCATGCCGGCATTTCCGCTTCCGTCTTCTTCTCTCCCCTACATACTGTGAGGGCGGTGCGCAGGCATCGGATACTTCCATTTATAACGGAGAGGTCGCGGGTTCGAATCCCGTCCACCCTTGGGTGGTAGCTCAGCGGTCAAGAGCGCTAAAACCGATACCGTTTCTCCTCGCCCTCCACTCTTTCTTCCGGCACGCGAACGTGCCGACAGCCCGGATCGTCCACCTGGTGCGACGATTGGCGCCTGAACGCCGAATGCGGGTTCGACTCCCGTTCCGGGCACGCATGCCGACGTGAGGCAACCCGTCTCATGCCGTACCAAAACAGGCCAGTATGATCAACGACTCTCCGGTCCGCCCGCACCGGCCCCCGGCATGCAGGGGAGTAACGCGGGCATCGCCTTTGAAGCTCAACGGATAGAGCATCGGTTTCCTAAACCGTGTGCAGCCGGTTCGACTCCGGCCAAGGGCACTAGGATATCGGCGTCAACGCCACCTCCCGTCCTTAGTGCATGGGGGCGAGCGGAACGATGGTCGGCTGTACGCCTCTATGGCTCTTTCGCTTGGCTCATGCCGTCCAGCGCCGATATCCGAACACTCGCGGTGTTAGTACAACGGCTAGTGCCTCAGTCTTCCACGCTGATGATGCGGGTTCGATTCCCGTACACCGCTCGATACGATTCCACGCCCGCCGGGACGCCCGGTGGGATGTCTTGACCGTGCGGATCGTGTCCGGTATGCGTGTTCCCGTTTGTTCGGCGGGCGTGCATGCCGTAGCGCCCATCATCCCAGGATGATGCGGACAGCCTCTTGTCGGAGGGGTCGGCGCGAATCCGATGAGCCTACCCGCCCAGTCGCGGGAAAGGTTTCCTGAGACGTCGACCGCGTCTCTTGTCAGCTGACCCACATGTTGTGGGAACAGTCCCATGGATCATGGGCGTCAGCCCGTGATCCATGTCATGCCTCAAGCCGTAGCCAAGCGCGTCCACCGCCGGCCTGAGCGCAACCCGTGGACGGAGCGGATACCGCCGCTGCACTGTGAGGGTGGTGTCCGCGCACGCTTTCGTAGCCCAACCGGTAGAGGCAACGGCCCAAGGAGCCGTCAAGTCCGGGTCCGAATCCCGGCGAGAGCACGATGGGTCCAGTGATCACATGCGAAACGCTGGGTTCCCGAACGGGAGCAGCCCGCGGCCGATGGCATGAGTCGGCCGCAGGGCAAGAACTCCTTCGCTCGCATGGCCCATCCGCCGCCTCTCATGCCGAGGCGGTTTCCGCCGTCGTAGCTCAGTCGGCAGAGCAGCCGCCTCGTAAGCGGCAGGTCACCGGCGTGTCGTAATCCCCATACAAATTTTTGCCCACATCCACTCGGAAGAACGGGTCAAGGTTAGGGCATGTCCTTTGAGTTTCTGATGTCGGGCGTGGTCGTGTTTTCGCACGATAGGGGGTAGCGTGGGGTGTGGGTTGCAAGGATATCGTGACGTGATATACTGATACAGTCCACACAAAATTCGATAGGAAAAGGGGAAATCCTTTGAACAACAAGAAGAAAACAACACTCGCGGCAAGCGTCATTGCCGCCAGTATGCTCGTCGCCGCACCGGCCACCGCACTGGCCGACCAGCCGACACTCGAGGCGCAGAACCGTCTCACCCAGGCCACCCAGGCCGCCGAGACCGCCGTACAGGCCACCCCGGACTCGCTGCCCGAGGCCAAGCAGGCCGCCAAGGACGCGAAGGACAAGCTCAACGAGGCCAGCCAGAACCTGAACGGCGCGAAGGCCGACAAGGACAAGGCCGACAAGGCCAAGCAGGACGCTCAGACCGCCGCCGACAAAGCCGACCAGCAGACGGCCGACAAGCAGAAGGCCGCCGACAAGGCGTCCGCCGACCTCGACAAGGCGAAGCAGAACGCCCAGGACGCGCAGGACCCCGCCAAGCGGGCCGAAGCCGCGAAGAACGTCTCGGACGCCAAGCAGAACGTCACTGACGCGCAGCAGGCCGTCAAGGACGCCCAGCAGGCCGTGTCCGACGCGAAGGCCCAGGCCGAGAAGGACAAGCAGGCCGTCACGGACGCGCAGGCCAAGGAGGATGCGGCGAAGGCGGCGAAGGATGCGGCCGACAAGAAGGTCGCGGACCTTGAGTCGCAGACCGGTGACCTCTCGAAGCTGGAACAGGCCATGAACGACGCGAAGAAGGCGTCCGACGACGCGGCCAAGACGGCCGCGGACAAGGTGCAGGCCGCCAAGGACGCCGAGGGCGCGAAGAACACGGCGGACAATGCGAAGACGGCCGCCCAGTCCGACGCGGACGCGAAGAAGGGCGCGGCCGACACGGCCAAGAAGCAGCTCGCGCAGGGTTCGCTCGGCTTCTTCGAGGATCGCGGCTCCGACAAGGCCGTGGACACGCTGAAGAACAACAAGTACGCGCAGTACCTGCATATCGGCGACAAGACGAGCGCCACCGACCTTGACAACATGATTAAGGCGTTGGACTTCCTCGATAAGGTCAATACGATCCGCAAGTCGCTGGGGTTGTCGGAGCTGAAGGTGAGCGACAACCAGACCGCTCTCGCCGAGATCGCCACCGACTACAACGGCTATCTGGATACGTTGCAGCATCTGGCTTACACGGGTGGTCAGAACCTTGCTGGCGGTACGACCGACCCGGTGTACTACTGGTACACCACGGAGAAGAAGGTGTATGACGCGCACCCGGAGATTCACGGCAAGAGCCGTTTCTGGATCCAGATGAACCACCCCGAGCTGGCGCAGAAGGTCGGCCACTATCTGACCATCGTCGATCCGAGCTATACGCTGACCGGAGGCGGGTACACCGCTGCGGGCGAATACAACCCGGTCACGGGTCAGAATTTCAGCGCCGACGAGTCGGATACGGGCGTCACTGTCGCTCAGTTCCGTCAGGCGATCCTCGACTACCGCAAGAACAAGGACGCGGACATCAAGGCGTATTCGGACGCGCAGGCCAAGCTGGCCGACGCGGCGAAGGCCGCGCAGGACGCGGCCGACGCTTTGACCCGCGCCGAGCGGGCCTCCGCTCAGGCGCAGTCGGATGCGAGTGCGAAGGCCGATGCGTACGCGAAGGCGAAGGCCGCGTATGACAAGGCGGTCGCCGACCAGAAGGACCAGGCCGCGGCGCTTGCGGCGGCGAAGGCCGACCGGAAGGCGAAGACCGAGGCGTACGACAAGGCGAAGGCCGACACCAAGACGGCGCAGGCGAAGGCCGACGAGTCGGACCGGCGGGTGACCGCCGCCGAGGGCGAGGTCACGGCCCGCGAGCAGGCCGTCAAGGATGCCGAGGCGAAGCTCAAGGACGCCGAGGCCGTTGTCGACGGGTACGCGAAGGCCGAGCAGGCTTTGAAGGACGCCCAGCAGGCGTACGACGAGGCCGTGAAGGCCCTTGACGTGGCGAAGGCCGACCAGAAGACCGCGCACGCGGCGTTGGATGACGCGGCGGCGAAGGCCAAGACCGCCGGCGAGGCGTACGACAAGGCGAAGGGCGCGTATGACGAGGCGAAGACGGCTTCCGACAAGGCCGACGCCCATGTGAAGGCGCTTGAGGCCGCGGCCAAGAAGGCCGAGGACGAGAAGAAGGAGGCCGCGAAGAAGGCCGAGGAGGCGAAGAAGAAGGCTGAGGAGGCTCGCCGCAAGGCCGCCAACCCGGTCGTCACCGCCCCGAAGACCGTCCAGACCGGCTACCACACAGGCGGCGACGCGAAGCCGCTGGCGCAGACGGGCGCGGATATGACCGCCGCCGTCGCCTTCGCCGCGATCATGGCGCTGGCCGGTACGGGCTGCGTGTTCGAGAGTGTCCGCCGGGCGCGGCATTCCGATGGCTGGAGCATCTGATCTTGTTCTGGTTCTAGCCGTGTGAGCGGCTGATTCTGTGCGGGACGTCACTTTGGTGGCGTCCCGTTTTTTTTTCGTGTTTGGCGTCAACCCACCTCACGTGATATACTGTAATTGTCCACACAAACGAGGAGGAACACGATGATCACCCTGGAACAGAAAACCAGCCACAACGGCAACGAGGAGCGCCGAACCCGACAGAACGGCACCGGAGCCATCCGGGTCGGGGACATCTTCGTAGCCAGCTGGGGATACAGCATGAGCCTCAACGACTTCTACGAAGTCGTCGAACTCAGCAAGACCGGCAAGACCTGCACCATCCGCCCCATCAAGTCCCGCGTCGTCAGCGGACATGGCCTATACGACTCCGAAGGCTGCTACGTGCTCCCCGTCACCGAAGGAGCCGACCGGTACTGCGGACAGCCCATCCCGCGCAAGCGCATCAGCTTCCGTCCCGGATTCACCTCGATCACCATCGACGCCTGCCGAACCGCGTTCCTCATGAAGGAACAGGACTTCGAACGCGGCTACTACGAGAACCACAACGACTGATTCGGCGGCCGGTCGTCCAACCGGCTTGCCGGAAGGACGGCCGGCACGCATAATCTATTGCGTCCCCACAAAAAGGAAACGACAGGGGGTCAGCCTCCATTCAAAGGGGAGGAGAGGCCGACCCCCTGGTTCCACTCTTCGACGCCACGCCGCATGCTGGACATGCGCCATCGAGTCGTCTATATTAGATGATTGCGCCGAGAGGCGTGCATAAAAAAGTTCATTGTGTTTTCTTGTTAGATTCACGTGCATCTTTTTTGTGAGGACACTGGGCCCCGATGGTTCTCCCATCGGGGCCCTTTAACATCTTCCGCGGGAAGCCTCCGCTCAGCGCAAAGCGTAGATGGCGGCAGTGCGTCACTATTCCGGGAGGAAGTGAGCGCACAACGCCGCCCCGGCCTCAACGTCGTCCAGTATCCCGAGCGCGTGCTCCGCCATGATCAGGCGCACGTGGGAGATCCGTTCGACCGCCTCCGCCGGCAGTCCGTCCATGCCGTCCATCTTGGTTTCCTTCCGCATCGATTGCGCTCGTCTTCGAGCCCATCCAATTATACGCGGAGCCTACGGCCGGCGGACGCCCCCTCATGCCCGGCCGGTTCCGAAGTGATACAGTGAGAAAGTCCACACAAAAAAAACGATCCGACAAGGAGACGCGATGACATTCGACAGTCTGATTCCCATAGTGGCCGAACTGACGGCCGCGACCGTCATGCTCTGCCTGGCCCGCACCGGCATGAAAGACCACGGCACCCTCATACAGGCGTTGTCCGCAGGAAACCTGCTGATGGCCCTCGTATGCTTCGCGCAGGCATGTTCCGCCACTCTCCCGATGGATCGCGTGACACTCGTCGGAGTCGGAGCCGCGGCGGTCGCCGTGACCGCCATCCGGCTCGCGGGCCTGCTGGGCACGAACCAGTTATGGAAGGCGGAACGTTGAGTGGATTCCAAGACGTCATCGACGGTGAAAGCCCCGAACCGGCGGACGCGCTGAAGATCAGGGGCGGAAGACACAACGCGCGGAACAGGGGAAGGCTAGCCGGCCCGCCCGTGCGGACGCTGGTCATACAGGCCGTATACAGTATGCTGTTCCTCCTCGTCGCCATAGGCGTCATGCACCTTGGATGGATGTACGGGGGCAACAGCCTCGACACCATCCGCACGCAGGAGACCATCGCCCGCAACGCCGGATTCAAGGACGTGGGGACCACCACCGAGATGGTCTCCACCAGCAGGATCGCCGCCGGCCACACGTCGGACGTGCCCGCGGACACCGGCTCCCTGGGCGAGGGCGGCTTCGTCGGATGGATGTACATCCCCCGGTTCGGGGCCGACTGGAAACGCGCCATCCAACAGGGCACTGACAAGGTGGTGCTCGACAACATGGGTCTCGGACACTACCCGGACACGGCCATGCCCGGAAGCGTGGGGAACAGCAGCTACGCGGGGCACCGTTCGCCCGGAGACCTCGGCTACGCCGACCAGCTCAAGGCCGGCGACCCGATCATCATCCAGACGAAAAGCCACTGGTACGTGTACCAAGTGGAGAAGACCTGGATCACGCACATGAGCGACGTCGGCGTTCTGGATGCGCCGGGCGGAGACGCCCGCATGCTCACGCTGACGACCTGCGACCCGATGTTCAGCCCGACCCCGGCGACCGAGCGTCTGATCGTCCATGCGAGTTTCGCGTATTGGGCGAACGTGTCGGACGGCGTGCCCCGCGATTTGGCGAAGTATGTGGAGAAGACCACTCCGGTGAAGTCGGCCGTGGCGACGGTAAACCGTTCGGTGCGGACGATTTCCAGGTACGCGCCGGTGTCGAACGTGCTTTGCGTGGCATTCGCCGCCGTCTGGCTGATCCTGCTGGCCGTCTGCTGGATGGTGTGGCGTTCGTCCCGTCCGGCTCGCGTGAGGTCGGGGAACGTGTTCATCCTGTTGTGGCGTCTGCAGTGCGGCCCGGTGGGGGTGCGTGTGGTGTTGTTCGCGCTGATGTGGATTGCGGTTCTGTTCGGGGTGTGGACTTTGGTGAGCCCGTGGCTGGATGGGCTGGTGAATGTGGCGTCTCCGAGTGTGGTCTGACACCCCATGTGATACACTGTGAAAGTCCACACAAAATAAGGAGACACGATGACGGACACGATCACGAGCATCCAGCTCGACGAAACGCCGCTCAGGCAAAGCCCACAAACAAAACCCGGAGACCGATACCGGCAGCAGGACGTCGACACGCTGCTGCGACTCGCCTCATTCAGCCTCGATCACCCCAACGAGAAACTGGCCCTGACAGCCCGTGAAATCCGTACATGGGGAATCCCCACCACCATATACGGCTATGACAAGGACGAAATCGACGACCTGCTCGACCGCATCGCCACCACCCTCGAACAACTCCAGTCCAATGGTGAAGAAACGGAGGCCGGACGATGACCCCGAACCCGCGCACCATCTGCATCGACGTCGACAACACGCTGGGCGACTACACGGGCGCGCTGCGCCGATACGTGCAGGACCGGTGGGGGGACAAGTACACGTGCCCCGACCCCACGGATTACGATTTCAGCTGGACGCCCGGATGGCCGTTCACCGGCAGACCGGACAGATTCCGCAAGGTCCACTCCAAGGCCGTGGACAACGGCCTCTACGAACTGGAGCTCGCATACCCCCATGCGGACGAAGCGCTGCGGCTGATCCATGACGCCGGATGGCGCATCATCATCGCCACCGCACGCAAGGATGACGGCGGGGCGTTGCCCGTCTGGCTCGCCGACAACCACATCCCCTACGACGGCATCCACTACGGCGACAAGCTGGATGTGCGCGCCTCGGTGCTCGTGGACGACCGGCCCGACACCATCCGGGCGGGCGTGGCTGCGGGACTGCACGTGTTCAAACCCGCTCATGAGTACTGCCAGTGGGGCGGTGGCATCGTGTTCCGCGACTGGATGGACGTCCCGTGCCTGTTGGAGGTGCTGTGATGGCCGACCGTACAGACAAGGAGATCCAATGGCTGCTCGACCTGCAGCCGTTGCTGAAACCGTCGTTCAACCTTGCGGACTGGGAGACCAGGGACGGCGGCACCATGATCATGCTTTACCGCCTGGACGGCAACGGGAATCCAGGAACACTGTACCGGGGGTCACGCGCCACGCTCGTCTGGTCACGGGCCGAGAACCGCGTCACGGGCGCCCTGTGGCGTGGACGAACGTATCCGACGGCGGCAAGCCTGGCGGACGCATGGCTTGCATACGCGGACAGTGAGAAGGCGGTAAACGAATGAGCAGTAAAGGCAGGATTGAAACCATCGCCGTCGCCGTCACGGCAATGTTCTTCACCGCCTTCATCGGCTATATCGGCTGGGTTGAAGCGACGCGTTGAACTGAAAATGAGGACGCATAGAATCGCCTGAAAACGATTCCATCAGGAAAGGAACATCAGTGAAGTATCTGACCGTAAGCGCAAACTGCACCAAGAAGACCAGCGATCTCCTCTCCGTCGAATGGGACGAGGGGAAGCTGGGCGAGCCGACGGTCGAGGCCGTCCTCAAGGCCCTGAGGGAAGGCGCGGTCTTCTATGACGTCGTCGACACCGACGAAAGCGTCACCTCCTCCATTAACGGCGTCGAAGTGCTCGAAGTGGAGGACGAGTGATCCCGTTGACCTACGACGAGGCTGTGCCACTGCCGGTTGCTGCCTCGTGTTCGAGACCGGCAGCCGCCTGTATGGTTGCGCGGAACCCGGTTCCGACCGGAACCTGCGGGGCAGTGAAACGCTCCACGGCTTCCCAGTACGGACGGCGGACTGGAAAGGCTCAGCCTCCGCATCGACGGCACGACGTACACATTGTACGACCGGAACAGAAAGGAACTGAAAGATGATGATTGATCTGACGGACTGGGCGGCGGGTCATAGGGGCATCGCCACCAACCTTCTGGCATTCACGGTAGTGGCCGCGGGAATCATGTTCGCAACCGTCGTGGCGGCGCGGTTGTGCTCTCGCTTCTGGCGTCTCATGCGACACCGTTCGGGGGGGGGATCTCAAGCCTCTGTTTGAGGACGAGAGTTTCGTCTTCGAGCTGTGGGGCGCAATAGTCCTTGGAATGGTCTTCATGTTGAAGCCGGACGTTCTTGCCCCGTTCACCACTCCGCCGACCACGTTCACCGAACAGGTCGCGGAACAGGCCGGATTGACGGCGCTGTCATGCCCGACGTTGGCGTTGGACGATACGATCGCAACAATGCCCAGTCAGGACAGGTACGAGTGCGAGTACGTGGACGGCAAAGGTCGGGCGCACGACACGACCCTGCTCGTCGCATCCGGCGACAAGGTTTGGCTCTACGACGACCAGGGCAAACCGTTGAAGGGAGAATAGATTGGATCCGCTGAAACCAATGCCGTATCCGGGCGAATGCAACCCCGTCGATGCGGTCGAATGCCCGTATTGCACGACCGCGTTCCGTGTGCGCACGCTCATGATGGGCGGCGACGGGCGGCTCTTGGCATGGGACGAATACGAGGCCATCCCATGCTTCTGCCCCATGTGCGGCGGACGATTGGAGACGAAATGAACGATATGACCGAACTCCTGCAATCCCAGGCGAGCCTGCTGTCCCTTATGATGCGGAACCTGTCCAGTCTTCCGGTGTCTGTCCTTCTCGGGCTGTCCGTTCCGGCGGTGCTGTTGTGGGCGTGGGTGAGACTCACGCATGCGCCGCTGATTACACCGCCCTGCGAACCGCGTGTGCTGTCCGTCAATGGCAGTCCAGAGGAAATCGAATATGCGAGAAGACAGGACGGCGAGAACGCGAAACGGTACCAAGACCTGCGTGAAGCCTGGTATGTCAGGCAACGGCTCGTGCTGGGATATTGCGCCGTCCTGCTTCCCCTCGCGGCGCTGGCAGTGGATATGCTCCTGTCCGTTTGCCCGTTCATCCAAGGTTGAAAATGCTTGACATCGGTATGAAGACGTTAACCGTAATGGGGATGCTTTTCTTCCTATACGGCGTCCTCACGCTCATCACGGGGCGCACGCGCCGCGACCGCATCGCGGGTGCGGTATTCATCGTCTGGGGGATTGTCAACGTAATCCCCCAGACGCGTTCGACGCTCATCTCCCTTGTCGAACGGGTGGTACGCCCGTTGGTCGACATGTGGATGGGACTTGACTGGATCGTACAAGAGGCCGTGCTGCTCGGATTGGTTCTGAGCTTCGTGGCGTTTCTCGAAGGACGAGGCAGATGAAGAGGCCTCACCGTTGACTTCCTCCCCTGCCTGAAGGCGGGGGATTCCTACTCCGGTCGGCTTAATGAAGCCTTTCGGCCATGTCGAGCCAGCTGACGCCGGCTTCCATGTCGGCTCGTATCCGGTAGCCGATCTTGTCGCCGGTCCAGAACAGGACGAACAGGCCGAGCAAGGCGGGGAGAATGGTCTTGCGTGGTTCTTGACTTCGTTCTAGCGACAAGCTAAAACAAAGTCATCTACAACGGCGTTGCGCCGGTGCGAGACGAGGAACCGTGACCGGGGTCGGATAACGGGCTGAGGCACAGCCACGGACGTGGGATTCCGTGGCTTTTCTCTTATATGGAGGTTTCGATGATTCACGAGGACAGATGGAAGAGCACCAGCGAGGCGCTGGACAGATTGGCTGACGAGCGGCACGGAAAGGACGACGACGAGCGGCACGGGAAGCTGCGTGAGCGCCTTGATGGCGTGAGGGCGGATTGCGACGCATCGGACGCAGGCTCTACAAGATGGCCCCGGACGAGAAAGGCTGAGACATGAACCCTTGGCTGAGCTACTTCCTCGGCGTCGTCACGCCATTCATCCTGTTCGCGCTCTACCTGATAGGCGGGCTGCTGATCGACGTCTTCACCCCGACGGAGAACTACGGCTACTCCCGCTGCGTGTTCTGCCTTTGGGATTCGATTCACCCGGAGGGCGCGAAGGCGTCGCCGTTCGGGCAGTGGTGCCGCAGGATGGCCCACCTGCACCTGAACCCACGCCACCGGCGCTGGACGCGGATTCTCAGGAGGTGGCCGCGCCGGTCGCATGTGGAGGTCACGCTGCCGGACGGCGGGCGCTATACCGGAAAACTTGAGAGGTGGCGCGACGGCGAGATGCCGCAATACCTTAACAAGACCACGAACAAGTGGACCAGATCAGGCGACACGGCCCACGGCTACGGCTTCACGGACGACGCGACCGGCAAATGGTTCGAGTGCTGGGACGACGACGCCCGTCCGACGGGATATGCCGGATTGCTGAAACGGTCTGAATAGCGAAAAGTGGTCGAAATCGACCGCTTTATTGTTTCCGCCCCATGCCGCCGACAGATCACTACAGGAAGGCGGCATCATGGTTGACACGACCAACGGGGACGGTAGGCTCAGGTTCCAGCGGGACGCCGTGCTGGGGCTCGAACTCCAGCGCGGGACTGCAGGTAGTCGACTATGGACTGTGGGCGATACAGCGACACGTGCTTTCCGGTGGCATCAAAAGCGGCCATTACAACAGGTTCATTCAGCCGAAGATGGCGGACGATGTGTGGTATCCATGGGGGACGGTGGCAATCTAAGGAAAAGTTGAGATCGGCTATCCGCTTTCACGGAAAAACACCCGTGGTATTTTTATCGCCGATCTTGATTCCCATGCTAGTCCGCTCCGACATGGGAACGCAAGCCGATATGGTCGGATTGTGAGACGGTATGTCTCGCGATTGTTGTCCGACCATCTCCGCGCCGTATCTGATGCGCTGCTCAAGCAGCGTCTGGTAATCCCTGAGCACCTGCATCGGCACCCCGAGCTCGACCGCCATGCTGTACGCCTCGCCGTCGTATGTGGATTCGGCGAACCGGTATTCGATGGGGCTGAGGACGGAATGGACAGTCCACGGCACGCAAGTAGTTCCCGAATGGGAGTAAGGCGGGTGGCCCGTGCGCGGGCGCTCGGCCGAGAAGACCGAAAGCGCCGGTTCCGTTCGAGGCCCGGTCGGCGCACAGACCGGATTGGTCCGGTAGCTCAGTCGGCTAGAGCACTTGGTTAACACCAACCGGTCGGACGTTCGAGTCGTCCCCGGACCACGAAGGGATCCAGATCCGCCAACAGTCGCGCTCTTTCAGTAGTGCACGTACTCGTGTTGCGCGGCCTACCTCTTGGAGAACGTGCGGGAGAACGGTTTGCCCGCCAGCGCGGCCCCGCATTCGCTGGTGGTGATCGACCCGTCCGAATGCACCTGTTCGACGATGGCGACATGCCCGTAGAGGATGCTCGCCCCATCCTGGCCGCGTTGGAACACCATCACGTCGCCGACGCGGGGCGTGTGGTCCACCCAGTAGCCGAGCTGTCGGGCGGTGTCAGCCCACATGGCCCCGTCGCCCATGTGGCTTCCTGCGGGCAGTCCCAGTTCGTGGCGCCGCTTGTACGCCCACCAGGTGCATTGGCTGAACGAGTAGGCGTTGCCCGTGTCCCCGGTCTGATGGTCCGGATCGAAGCCGGTCGGCGTCCGGTCGCGGTCGCGCCCGTTGACCAGCTGGTAGACGACCGGGTTTTTTGCGGGGATGGCGCTCAGATGGTCGGGGTCGATGGTGTTGCCCGACTCCCACGTGCCGTGGTTGATTTCCGAACGGGCGGAGGAGCGGGATACCGTGGTGGATTCCAGATCGTCCACGTTCGCCTGCACGACCGGCGTGGCGTGCGCCCCGTATGCTTCGCCCATCGTGCCGTTGACCATGACGGCCATCGTGAACGCGGCGAACAGGAGCATGAGCGGGATCAGCGCGAGCCTGCGCTGCACGCGGGCGCGCCGCTTCGACTGCACGCGCGTCAACGGAGCCTTATGGGAGGCCGAACGGGATGCCATGACACTTTCCTTAGTCGAGAAATTCGAGTTCGCCGATGCAGTCGGCGACACGGTACACGGGTGTTGGGGACAGGCTGTGCATGCGGCGCAGGAGCGTGGTGCGGATGGTGCGCAGCCTGTTCCTGAATATGACGCCCGGTTGCGTCCATGTGACGTCGACCGTGCGCCCGGCGTCGTTCTGCAGCGTCGCCCATTCCACGGGTTTGCCTTGTTCCGGCGGAGTGTATTTCCCGTTGGGCAGGTACAGGAATCGGACGTGCTGGCCCGTGTGGATGCTGGTCGGGTGCATTTGGTTGGCGGCGTAGATCTGGATGTCGGTCAATTGCGTTCGTCCCGGTTCGCGTATGTGTTCTGCAGTGCGGGGTTGGCGTGGCTGAACAGTAGCCGGCGCCATTGGTATGCGTTGAGCCGGCGTTGGTGCTGGCTGTTGGTGGGGTGTTGTTGCTGGTGGGGTAGTGGTTGTCTCATGACCTTCTGCCTTGTTTTCTGACATAACCTACATTATCGGATGTCTCCACGGTTCTAGAGAGTTGTTTGGTGGACCGTCCGGCAACGAGGCCAACAGTTGACGGCAATCCCGTTCGAACGGGCTGATGCCCTCGCCTAGTGTCTGCAGGATCATCAGACGCCGGCTCCGCTACCCGCCTGCTGTTGTCCATACCCGTAGCCCGCCGGGGCTTGACCGTACCCCGTGTTCTGATACCCGTTGGACGGATAGCCGGTCGCCTCGTACCCGTTGCCCTGCTGCCGTTCCGCCCGTTGCACCTGTGCCGTGGCGAATTTCAGGCTTGGCCCGATGTCGGTGATGCTGAGTTCCATGCTGCTGCGCTTGTTGCCCTGATCGTCGGTCCACGAGTTCTGCCGCAACTGGCCTTGAGCAATGACGCTCATGCCTTTGCGGAGGGTTTGCAGCACGTGTTCGGCGAGCTGGTTCCATGCGGTGCAGCGCAGGAACACGGTGTTGCCTTCCTGTGGCTGCCCGTTGCGTCCGGTGTACCGGCTGTTTGCGGCGATGGTGAAACCCGCGGTGGTGTGCCCGTTGACGTTGCGTTGTTCCGGCTCGTTGGTGAGGTTTCCGGTGATGGTGAGGATGATCTCCCCGCTCATATGCAGCTCCGTTGGATTGTATGACGCTTTTTGTGTGAATATTCATAGTGTATCACGTGAGACATGGGGAATTGACGGGTTCTAACCGCATGGAGGTTGACGGGTTTCGAGGAGGCCGCCATCCTTGGTCTAACAGAGCCTTCCGATTTGCCCGACGGAAGCATCGATTGTATTTTGACACTCCCGTGGTTTCAACCACGGGAGTGTCAAGTGACGTCACTTGAGTTCAACATCACCGAGTACCTGAAGTATCGGTGATGAGCATTGAGAAGTCCTGCGGCTTGATGATAGCTGTCGTCGCAGGACCGTGGCTCTTGTTAGATTCCCAGTCTGTGTCCGACGTCGATAATCGAGATGATGATGGGGTTGTATCCGTGTTCTTGCCAAACGATGGTGTAGGTGTCATCTCTGCCGGGGACCATTACGTGTGTGAAGCGGAATGAGATGTGGTCGATGTTTTGCCGGAGGCGTCCCCGGTCATCGCCTGTTTCGATATGGTCGAGTTGAGCATCTATTGCTTCCCATAGTTTGTAGTCGTTCTTGTAGAAGAACTCCATTTGCTGTTCTGCTGCTTTGGTGAATGTTAGTTTGTAGGCCATAATCGCATTATATGGCAACAAATGGGCAATTTGTACAATGACTCACCAGCTCCAATGTATCATTGGAGCAAAGACGCAACCGAAAGGAAAACAATGTCCGCACCAACGCTATTGAAACTCGACTCTCGTCGCAGACTGAACGTCACTAAACTCGTTCCCGACAAAAGCATCCAAGACGTCAAAGCAACACCGCTCGGACACGGGCGCTTCCTCATCGAACCAGTTGTGGACGTATTAACCCCAGCTGACATAGCTGCCATGAAAGACCCGTATATTGATGATGTGATTCAGAAGGCCATCCATGGCGAGCTTGGTCCTGAAGTACCGCGCCCACGGCATCCGCATAAGACTGATAGCGAGGAGTACTGATTCGGGCATAGAAAAAGGCGGGGCGCGTCGTGGGCGTGACC